>Ga0265297_10003143_pt1 | contig 30818 bp, 50 predicted proteins | sample Munlanlwell13791_FD_192502 | JGI IMG/M metagenome (GOLD analysis project Ga0265297, IMG submission 192502) | Leachate microbial communities from a municipal landfill in Southern Ontario, Canada - Leachate well 137-91 | ecosystem: Engineered > Solid waste > Landfill > Unclassified | place...
TTTCCGAATTTAACTTCGTCACCACCACTCATTTTTTACTGAAAATGAGAAACAGTTTTAAAAGAAAGTTTACCACTTATTATTAGACTACAAATATACAAAAAAAATTAATAATAAAAAATTATATAATAAAGTTTCTAAATATTTTTTTTAATTACAATTTTTGCAATTCTATGCGGTGGAAAATATTCAATAGTATCTTCATGTTTTTGAATTACACCATTTATACCCAAACCTATAATATCTTTGTCCAATTCGTATTCACTGCTATATTCACCTTCTTTTATTATTTCTTTTCCATCAATAAGAATAATTGTTATGCTCTGTTTCATCAATTTTTATTTTCTTTTATATATTACGAATTATACTAAAAGTTCAATTTTACCTTTTAAAATGTCTCTCCATCTACATGTCTTTCCAGTGATATGATCTATTACTAAATCTTCTCTAATTCTATAAGTTCTGCGTTTTAATCCTCTTCCACCTTCACCTATTTGATCATTCCTGAAGTTTTTTGTTTCCTCATATTTCTTTTGGTCTTCAATGTATTTTAACTTCTCAATTAAAATTTCCCAAGCTCTAATTTCATTTTTATATTGATCTCTGGTTTCTTGACTTTTAACTTGAATGCCTGTTGGTATATGGGTTAATTGTACGCAAGAATTTACTTTGTTCAGATTTTGTCCACCAGCTTTTTTCCCTGATCTAATATAATTTTTAACAACGTCATTTCGATTTAATTTAAAATCAGATTTATTTTCTGAATTCATTACTGCAACCGTTATGAAACTGGTTTGAACTCTATTATATTTTTCTGTTGGTGGAACCCTCACAAAGCAGTGAGAACCGCTTTCATTCGTGAAGTATTTTGAAACTTTATTGCCTTCTATTCATATATTGGTATAGCTATCGCCTTCTTCAACTTTATAAGTGAAGTTACTGTTACGGCAAGATTTTGTATAAATATCGGTTAAATCTTTAACCAATAATTTGGAGTCGTTGCCACCCTCCGAAGCCCGAATTTCAATTACAATTTTTTCCATTTTGGTCAAATTATTTTTATGTAAAAATAAACATTTATTTTAAAAGTAAAGATATATATTAAATTTTTTTAATAAGTTTTAAGTTCTTCAATTAATTTTTTTAATTCTTCTTCAGCATCAATTGCATTGGACATTAATATTATCATATCTATAATATTTTGTTGCTCTAGTGGCGTGCTTATAATAATTTCCTTAGAATATAACGTCTTTATGATATTTTGTAATTGTTCAATTTCTTGTAATAGTTTTTCTCTCTTTTCGTTTCTAATCTGAATATTTTTACTTAATTCAGCCATATAATCAGAATTAGCATTAAAGAATAAATAATATAATTTATTATATTTTCTATTTATAGATAAATTATTAAACCATTTTTTGCTAAGAAATTTAATTTTATTAGTAGAATATCTAATAATTAAAGTTGAAATAATATTCGTATAATATAAAAAAAGACTTTCAAATTCTTTATAATCCAAAGAAGATAAATATTTAACAAATCCTTTTCTATATTTCGATTTTGAACTTTTCTTTAAAATAATATTTAATCTATGATTTATCATAATATTTTATAATGATAATGTAAAATTATTATTAACATAAATACAATAATTTTTACAATAGGATATATATAAATTGTCCAACGATTAATTTTCGTTTTTTTAAATTCATTAAGTTTTAGTAATCTCTGAAATTTAATATCTGAACTTTTGAAATCTTTTAGCCTAGCTTTTTGAATAATCTTTTCTATTGGTTCTTCTTTTTTAATTTTTGATGAAATTTGAGAAATAATCGTATATATAATATAAGCAGTTGAAAATATCCAAATCGGAGTAAACAATCCAGAGATAAAATATGCTAATTCAAATAAAATAAAGAAAATAATAACTATCAATACTTTATTGTAATCCTTATATTTAGTACTAATATAATACAATAAATCCTTATCTTTGAATTTTTCAGATAGTAATTTAGCATTAGTATATTCTACATATTTATCAAAAGAATTCATAAAAAGAATATAAAAGGCTATGAATATTCCCGGTATCCAAAACATAATTAAATATTATCAATAATTTTTGATATTTCTTCCGCAATTTCATCTTTACTATGAGCAGTAAAAATTTCTCTACCCTCTTTTATAAAATATGCAATATGCGCCTTTTTATCAGTCATTTCTTTTTTATCATTACAAATTACAATGTCACTACCATTATTTCTCTGTGATTCAGATGCAATTTTAACTAATTCATCGTGAGTTGTACCATCTTCAAATTTAAAAGAAATTAAGAAACACTTTGGATTCCATTCTTTTATATGAGAAAGAATTTTTGGATTTTTGAAAATCCTATGTCTCATACTTTCTATAAATGCTTCTGTATCATTACTTTTAAGTTTAGTACTAATTGGTTTAAATCCAAAATCAGAAACAGCCATAGGGTGAATTACAACATCCATTTCTGGTACAAGTTTCTCCATTGCTTCGTAAACACTCTTAACATCAGTAACTTCATACAAAATTATATTATCATAAAAAAATATTTTATGATTATTAGGTATCTCGGAACCTTTCACATAAACAAAATGAATCTCAAACTCTCTATCAGATAATGTATCTGCAATTGTTGCTCCGAGTTTTCCACTTGATATATTGGTTAATACACGAACTCCATCAATGTATTCTTTTGTACCACCTGATGTAATTAAAATTTTTTTCATTTTTTTTCATTTTTTATATAAAAATCACATTTACTACAACCATCTTGACAATTCCAATATTTACAATCACTCCAAATTTTTTCTTTTTTACAATCACCATCCTTTATATCAATAGGCTGACCATTTTCCCATTCAACAGCCCAAGTTTTTATTTTGTTCATTTTTTCCATTTTGAATTCTTTTTCAAATATTATAAAAATTAATTAATTCTAATTCTTTTCCTGCTAATAAAAAATACCCTTAAATCTGTATTTTTTCATTTTTTTGATTTTATTAAATATTGTGTAGGATCTAATAGGTTTTCAGATTTTCCTTTACCTTTAATCCAATGTGTTCCGTGAACTACACCATGCTTATGCAGTTCAAGATGTAACATACTTGTTGGTCTTCCTTTATCGTGCTTGAGTACTCTTAAAACAGAACCAATAAGATCATTAGTTGTTACTTTATCACCAACCTTAAAGTAATTATTTGGTAGAACTTCACCATAGCAAACTGTTCCTGATTCACCTTCGACATATACTGCCCAAGTATCTTCCCACCAATCACAATCAGCATCTTTACCTGTAAATGGATCAATTGCAACAATTATACCATTTTCAACTGGATAAATTGGTGTACCAACATTTGCATATAAATCAATTCCACCATGAATATCATGTCTCCGTCTAATGCCAAATGATCCAACATGAGGATAAGTAGGTATTTCAACTTCAATATTTAAATCAATATCAAGAAATGAGTTTGAATCATTAGTTGATCCGATATATTTCATTTTTAAAGGAAAATTCCATTTTGGAAGTGGATCAATTATATCAATTAGGTTATCCACAATTTCAATAGGTTTAGGTAATTTACCTACACCAATATCAGAACAAGCTAGCATTCCTTCTACCGGAGATATAATATGCCAACCAAATTCTTTAAGAATTGAAATATTTCTTTGTGTAATAGGGTTTTCCCACATATTGGTATTCATAGCAGGACAAACTACTCGAATTTTATCAGGAAGAGCCAATACAGTTGACAATAAGAAATTATCAGCAATACCATTGGCAATTTTTGCTATTGAATTTGCTGTAGCAGGCACTAAAAGAAACACATCACACCATTTTGCTTCTTCTATATGAGTAGTTTGATCAGGATTTTCAGTTTTTAAATTTCCTTTACTAATTACATTTACAGCATCAGACGGACAAAAATGCTTAGCATTATCTGTCATAATTACATGAATATCATAACCTTTTTTTATTAAAATAGATATGACATCAAGAGTTTTATAAGCGGCAATTCCTCCAGAAATACCAATAAGAATTTTTTTCATAATTTTATGTTTAATAAACAAAGATAATAAAAAAATTTAAAATAAAAAACGGAAGCGAAATTTTCGCTTCCGTTTTTGAAAATATATTGATTAGGATTTCGCACTAAAATCAACTACAGGTGCTGTTTTTGCGCCTTCCTCAGCTTCAAAATAAGGCTTAGCATCAAATCCAAAGATATTTGCAATAATTACAGTTGGAAATCTCCTACGAACTGTATTATACTCCCTTGCAATTTCATTATATTTATTTCGTTCAACTGCAATCCTATTTTCGGTACCTTCTAACTGAGCCTGTAAGTCCAAAAAATTCTGATTAGCTTTCAAATCTGGATATCTTTCCATAACCACCATTAATTTACCAAGTGCCTGACTTAAACCACCCTGATTTGCCTGAAATGCCTTAATCTGTTCTGGTGTGAGATTTTCAGCATCAATATTCATTGATGTGGCTTTTGCACGGGCTTCAATAACTGCAGTAAGAGTAGATTTTTCAAAGTCTGCATACCCCTTAACAGTATTTACTAAATTGGGAATCAAATCAGCACGCCTCTGATAAACATTTTCTACGTTACCCCACGCAGCAGTCACAGGCTCTTGTTTGTTAACGAGTCCATTATACGAACTTACAATGCTCATGACACCAAAAACAATAAGTCCAAGAGCCACAATCAACACAATCATTCCTTTTTTCATAATTTTTAATTTTAATATTTTTTTATTTAGGTTACAAAGATAACATATCTGTAAACATTTGGGGATCTATCGGTGCTGAATTAGCACCATTTGAATCTACTTTCGGTTGTTCCGGTTTCGGTTCATCTTTTAAAAACAAACTTTTAATACCCATTTTACTTATTTTACTTTTTAATTTTTATTATGAATTACAAATTTAACATCATTTTTTATATTTACCAAATTTTTTTATAAATTAATTTTTGTTTATTTTTTTTAATTTTTGCTTTCTTAGAAAATTCTTCTCTTCTTTGTCGTTTAAAATTTTAAAATTTTCAAAGAAATATTTATTATGTTCTTCATTAATATTAATTCGCATTAATCCTCTATTTGATTTTATATCAATAATATAATTAAAACCAGAATAGCTATATAATCTATTATGTGTAAAATTTTTATTTGACTTGCCAATATAAAGTAATTTCATCTGTTTTATAAATATTATTTCCATGAAGATGAACTGCCACCACCCCCAAATTTACCACCCCCAAAACCACCGCTTTTTCCGCCTCCTTTACTATTAAGTACAAGATAAAGTAGAAACAATGCACCGTCAGGCCAAACTATTAATAAGATAAGCCAGCCAACAATTATCAACACCCAAACATACCAAGGTATATTATTAATCATCCAAGAAAGTAGACTCTCGTCTTCTTTATTTTCTTTAATTAACTCTTCATTGTGTTCTTCTGAATAACCTTCTTTATCAATTCTTTCCTTACAAAGATTTACAAAGGTTATGATACCTTCATAATATTTATTCATTGATAAATACTTATTAGCAATACTATCTCCGGTATGTTTAAGCCAACCATCAGGCAAGTATCCTTCTAATCCATATCCAGTCTGAGAACGTAGAATTTTTTTATTTTTTGATAAAATTATAAGAAGTCCATTGTTTACATCTTTTTTACCTACACCCCAAGTTTCAGCCGTTTTCTGTGCTAAATCAAAAATATCACCTTCATAATCTGATATAGTCAAAACAGCTATTTCTATAGTTGTTTCTCTTTCGTAGTCAGTTAACAACCTTATGAGTTCCGAATGCTGTTCTGGTGTAAAAACCTTTTCGTAATCAGACACATATCCCAAATTTTTTGGAACGTCCTGGCAAAATGCAAAATAATTTGATAAAAATAGAATTACAATAAAAAATAGTTTTTTCATAGTTGTTTAGAAATTATATGTGATAAATTTTTATATCACAAAGATAATAATTTTTTATAATTTTACGCTAAAAAAAGTATCAGAATTTCTTCCAAAATTTTCAAATTTTGATTGTAGATAATATTTACTATTATAATATAATATATTATAATTTACTGACATATTATTATCGTTGTATGCAAAAATATTGATTAAAATTCTATCGTCATATTGTTCGGTAGAAATAGTTACAGATTTATAACTTCTTTTATAATAAGATTCTAGTTCGGTGCAAAATTTTTTCTTAGTATCTATCTTATTTTTATTTTCTAGAGCATTTTTATCTAGATTGTCTTTAATATATTGAAGATTTTTATATACGACTGCACCAAAATTTCCCTTGGTAGACGTTTTTCTTCTACTTGTTTTAATACTATAACAATTTACATTATACTTAATAATAAAAAATTCATCATCATATTTTCTTTTATCAAAATATAATTTAATTTCAAACTTAGAATAATGTACATTATAATTCCATATTAAATAATAAGAATTATCAGAAGGAGTTATCAATATCACATCCTTTTTACTAAGATATTTAATTAGATAATTTTTATATTCCAAAAGTTCTTTCATTCTTAAAGTGTTTCTAATTTCCTAAGTTTCTCACCTCTAATGATTCTAGATATATCAAGCAATTTATATCGTTCAACTTTTCTTTCAAGTTTTAATTGATTATTATAATAAGTGAATGAAAATTCAAAACTAGTGTCATTACATCCAATGACAGCAAATATTAAGTAGTTGATATTATTAGGATCTTCTGTTATTACATCAAAACGTGTTGATTTAGTTTTTCCTTTTTTATATGAACTTGGAAATTTGAAATTAAAAACATTACCAGAATTAATATCTGTGTTATATTCTTTTTTAAAATATAATGCTATCAAATTTTCAATTTTTTTCGATATTTCAATTTGTTTATTAAGTATATAATTTAATTTATCAAGATATTTAATAATTTTACCAAATGCATTTATAACTTTTCTTTCCGTTATACCTTTTTTTGGCAAACTAACCTCAATTCTACTAATATCATGATAGTAAGAAATATATCTAAAAAAGAATTTATTTGAAAATATGTCTATCTCTATTTTATATTTTCTATCATCAATAGAGTATATAATAACATATGGTGTGAAAGTGAAACATTCGTTCGAATACTTTTTAGATTTTTTAATAATATTAATTATATCAGAAATATAAGATGTACTATTTTCTCCATTCATAGATAGAATTTTTTGTCTTAAATTTAACTATATCTTCGGTTTCTTCAAGAATTTCAAGTACCGGTGTTGTTAACCAATAATCTTGATTGCTATAACTTCTTGCTGTTACAGAACCAACTAACATGTGACAACCAATAACTGGTTTATGTCCAATAATTTCATAGTTTGTACCGTCAAATTTAATGGCTTCTGAACGAGCACCACCTTCCATGAGAATCATTTTACCTTCTATTTCTTTAAGTAATGTTGCCATATTATTTTTATTTTAGTATATTAATTTCTACAAATATAATCATTGGTTAAATGAATTTTTTCCAAATAGTGCAAAAAATAAGAAATCACTTACCTAAAAATTTTTCTAATTCTTCTACACTCATAATTATTATTCCTAATTCTTTGGCTTTTATCATTTTAGATGATGTTGAATTTTTATCTTTGCAAATTAAATGTGTTACATTTTTAGAAATTGCGGATAAATTTTTACCACCTCTGGATTCAATTTCATCAACTAAATCTTGTCTTCGAATGCCAGTAAACAAAACAGACATCCCTACTAAATCATTTTTATTCATATTATTTGTATTATTTGTATTATTTTTTATTTCTTCTTTAGATTTTATTGTAATTGGTAATTCTTTAATAAATTCGTAAAAATTATCATAACCATCAAGAAAATTCTTTGCTGAGATATCAGAAAAACCTTTAATCTCAAGAATATCATTATATGATGGTTTAGTTTTAAAATGAACCAATGATTCTAGTTTCTTAGATCCCAAATTGGTAAATAAATTGGATGCATGCATCAATTTAGCTAAATCAACATTTGTTGTTGATTTTTTTATGGAATTAAAAACAATTTCAGATTTTCGTTTACCAAATCTATCAATTTTTTCGAAATCGTTAATAGATAAATTTAAAATTTGTTTAATTGTAGTGTAACCAGCATCATACAATTGTTTAATTGTGCCTTCTGACACATTATCAGTATTAAGAATTTCAAAAAAGGATATAATTTTTTTTATTTCTTGTTCCTTAGTATCTTCAACACATAATTCAACCTCATTATCATTCCAAAAAACTTCTTTATCTTGAATAACCGGAATTTTAAATCCAGTTGATTTTATAACATTTATTACTTTGGGTATCACCATACCACTTCTAATGATAGTTACTATACTACCAAGACCTAATTCATTGTCTTTTACAAATTTAGCATTATTCAATGTTACCCTTGAAATAGTAACACCTTCTAAATCAATTGGTTTTAAGATGCCTGTTGGTTTTAAATATCCCTGTTTTGAAATGTTCCATTCAATATCAATGATTTCGGTTTGAGAACTTTCAGACCAATCAGGATTTTTGAATGCTCTTGCATAAGCAGGATTATTATTTCTTTCACGACCTAAACTTTTCCTGATATTCTTATTATCAATATCAAGAACTAAGCCATCGATATCATATTCTTTACCCCATTCAATAAACAATTCATTCAGTTCTTCAACGTTCAACTGATCAGCACGAAATACTTTATAAGGAACATTACCAAAATTTGCTGAAATAAAATCAAGTTGTTCAGATTTGTTTTTTGTAAAATCTTCACTTGCAAAACCATAACGAACGTGCTTTGCATATTTTAGATCATCGGAAATAGTGTCGGAATTTTTGAGTCCAGCAATCATATTACGAGCATTTTTGAATGCTTCTCCGCTTTCACGATAGAAAGTACGACTCGCAAATACTGGTCTAGGAATAATCATTTCACCAATAGTGAAAATGTTAACTTTTTTTGCTTTATCAGCAAGTTTTTTATAATGTTCATGAACGGTTTCACCTTCAACACCATCACCTCTAGACCATGCTGAACCATTGAATTCATCTTTAAGAATGGAAATACCATCATATTTTGCGGTACAAACTAGAATCGTTGAAAGTGGTAAACCTTTATTGATTAACCACTTATGAATTTCTTCAATTGAACTTTCTTTATCCAGAGAGAACATCGGATATTTGAGAGTTTCTTTTCTATCAGAAGAAACTTCAACAGTTTCAATTACACCTGATGTAAAAATTTCGTTATCTGGATCAACAAACCTAAAGGTTTCAATTAGTTTATCATATTCTTTATCTGAAATAAGAGGATTACCTTCACGGTAGGATTTATTAAGTTTCTTAATTTCTTCATATACAATATTCAATTCGTTGTTGTTGAGTGCGGTGTAAATTTCTGATAATTTCATATAATTATTATTTTAATAGTACAAATATAAGGAATAGGTATTAGATTACCTAAAAATCAGTTCACTTTCTTTAGAAACTATAAATAAATTTTTTTCTTCGTTGGTTATTTTATAATAATTAATTCCACTGACATTGTATCTACTTATAACAATACCTTTTTTGATAATATTACTTTTTACACATAATACTAAATCATCTTTATGAAATCTAAAATGATTAATATTTTTATCAACAGTACTAACTATTTTTCTTTTACCTAGCATTATCTATGTTTTTTAATTTTTTATTTCGTATATAATTTTCAAGAAATTTAATATCCAAACTATCTAAAAAATCATAATTTATAAGAGTGTTTGGTTCAGTATAATAATCCCATCCATCTTCCCAATCTTTCAATTCAACATTTCTTAATTTATTAACACCTATATATTTATATTCTAGTAAAAAATAGTATATTTGATTATTTGCTATGCCAACAAATATAATTTTTTCACCCATATAACTTCTATCACCTGTAATTGATGACCGTTGAATACGGGTTATAATATCACCCTTTTTAAATTGCTGTATTTTCATGAGGAATTATTTACTATGTGCAAATATAGTAAATAATTTTTAAAATGTCAAAAATTAATGAAATTGAATTTTTTGTCTTGAAATTTTCTAGAAAATCTAAAATAAAAAAACCTAACATTTATAAATTCATTAAATTTTTTCATTATTTATATTTTTATTTTTATACCACCTTTTATTTTAGGATCTGACGTATCAAACACATAGAAATTTTCTGGGAAATCCAAAGATTTTTCCATACCCATAAATAATTCTTTTGCTGCTTTTGAGAAGTTAACATCATCGTCAGAAAAACCTATTTTCAATGGAAGTTTAGTTCTTTTGGCAAAATCTCTTACGAAGTTAACAAATTTATTAATAGCATCTTGTTTACCCTGATTTAGTTTTGGCCCTTGTGGATTATATCCAAATTCATCTTGAAAGGCTTTCGAAAATAATCCAATGAAATAGCATTCATTTAGATACTGTGTAATTAAATCATTAGTTTGAATATTAAACACTTGATTGAAATTAATCAAATTTTGTTTCATTTTTTCTTGATCTTCAGATGTTAGTATATTCTCTATGATATATCTAACTGCATTACGAAGGGTTGGTGGCTCATGTCCTCTAGTTGTTACAATTGCAAAAAGGTTACCATTTTTTAATGTATCTATAAAGACATCCCAAGATGGACCAAATTTTTTATCTCTTATTGCGTTTTTAACATCCTCTATAAAAGCATTTTCACCTCTTGGACCAAAATCTCTAAACTCTATAAACGAATAATTTGAATCTCCTTTCCACTCATTGTTATCCATATAGTTAGATGTATATTTCTTTCTAATTTGTGCAAATTCTTCTCCAGATATATCTTTATTTACCCACTTTCCATTCTCAAAATGTTGAAAATGCAAAGGTGTTTCCAGAAAAAGCAAATTTGCATCTATATCAAAAATACAATATTTTAGTGTATTTATGTTGGCGTATTCTAACAGAAAATCATCCCAGTTTTTTACTCTCTTCATATTTTTATATATTAATTTACAAAATAATATTATTGGTAAATCCTGTTGTTAAATTTTCACCATCAAATACTAAATTTATATTTATATCATACGGATTGTAAGTATATTTATAATATACTCTGATTACATTATGCAAACTTTCAGGTATATAGATATAGTTATTACATCTACAATAATTTTCATATGTCCATACTTTTGTTAAATTAAACCGATCACTAACTAAATCTAATGAATTAAAATCTATTAAATTTTCTTTACAATAATCATTAACTGGCATCAAAGAAACTAAACCAACATTTTGAATATTTATTGAATCAGCAAATTCTAAATATTTATATATTTCCTCTTTAGAATCAATGTAACTTTTTGTAAGATTACAAGTTAAATTAATAAGATTTTTATCTTGACTGTTAGATTGTATTTCTTTTATGTCTTCGGCTAAGATAGAATTAAACCCCAAAATCTGATTATTAATTTCATCTATATAATGATGTCTGCTTAATGAAATACTATCTATTTGATTATAGATTTCTTCATCTTTTTTTAATTTATTTAGATTCAGTCCATTTGTATTTAAAACAAAAACAACATCTGGATAGTGTTCTCTCGTTAAAAGAACATTTTTTCTGAATTGCTCATAATTCAGGGTTGGTTCACCACCTGTAAAAGCAAATTTTTTAACTCTTACTTTATTTTTGACTTCATTTAGAATTGATAAATATTTATCATAATTAAAAGGAGATGCATCATTATAAAATTCACAAAACTTGCATTTTGCATTACAACCTTTAGAACGAACATAGATATTTACATAAGGTTCAATTGATTCTGGTTCATAATCGTAAAATTTGCAATAATGGGAACGAACTGGAATCTGTTTTCCAAATAATTCTATAAAATTCATGTTAGATTTAGCAACCGACATTAATGCTTCCACAGCCTGAACTATTTCTAGATGGTATGTTGGATATGCTACCACAACCAACATTTGAACTTATGCCACCACAACCAGCATTTGATGAATAGGATCGAAGTGTTCTTTCTTCTCTTTCCTTAAAATCATCTGATTTTTTTGATTTACTAACTGTTTCAACAGGTATATCATTTTCTTTAAAAAATTTATTGACAACTTTGGTTGAAACTTCGCCTTGATTTTTAAGAAATTCAACTTGTTCTTTGAATTTAATTTTGGCTATTTTTTTAGAATATTTTTGTAAATAGAAATTAAATAGATTAGATAAAAGTACCATTTCATTGCTTATACTACTTTCATTTAATTTCATAAAATCTTCAAAATTTTCCATATTAGTTTTTTTTTTATATATTAAATATTAAATTTGGTTTTTACAATATCAATTGCTTTTTGTGTTCTTTCGTCCCAATTTGTTCCTGATATTCTATATAATATATTGTTGTAATTTTTAAAATAGTCTAGATAATAATCTTGTAATCTGTTTCTTTCTTCTTTTGGAAGTCTGGTTCCATCTTGAACATAAGGAGCATCATTATCTAAAAATAAATATATATCGAATCTATTAGTATCTTCGATCCATTTATCAAATTTGATGTCACTATTAAATAAAAAATCAGAGTATATTTTTGTTGTGATCAATTCAGTATCACTAAAAAGAAGTTTATTAGAAACTTGTCTTTTATCACTTATATCTTTAGCATGCAAATATCCTATATCTAATAAATTTTGATATTTACATTCCATAGTTCTATTAACAACAATTCTACCCCATTCTGGCACAAAATTAGTTTTAAAGTAATTTGCTAAATTTATAGCTAATGTTGATTTTCCTGTTGATTCCGTTCCAATAATTGCTACTTTTTTAACAAAATATGGTTTAACATATTCTGGTAGATAATTCCAATATTTGAAAGGATTTTCACGAACTAATGTTCCTGACACCGGCATTATATTTCTATCGATATTATAAGGTATATGTTTAATCCCAAGTATTTCAGCAACATAATCACCGTATTTTTCTGATGTGAAAATTATATCAAAATCCAATATGGATTTTAAATAATCCGCCCAGATTTTTGATATTTCCCAATCAGATTCAGAAGAAGATGGTAAATCTACATCTGTAAATTTTAATTCAATATTAGTATATTTTTCTGCTAATTTAGATAACCACCATAACCTTGCAGTACCTGAAATATTTTCATCTTTATTTACACAAAGCAAAACATATAATTTATCACATCGTTTAGATGCAAAATCAATAAGGGCACAGTGAGCTAAATGCAGTGGGTAAAATTTACCTAAAACTAATCCTGTTTTCATATTCTTTTCTCCATTTTTTTAATGCTATAATATCCATAATTATAAATACAATTGATTGTGCTCCAATTAAATAAAATCCTAATGAGACATATAAAATCAGAGATGCGATATTAACCAGTATCCAAATATACCAGTTTTCAATTTTCTTTAATGATAATAATATTGTACCTATTATAGATAGAACAAATATTGTCATATCCAAGTATGGATAAGGATCCGATATATTAGGTATAATATTTATAACTGAACCGAAAATTAATATGCAAAGAGCTGATACTATAAATAGTAATAATTTATTTAACCAAGATAAATTACTAATTTTTTTTGTATTTTTTTTCCTCCAATTCAACCATCCATTTATACTTACGAATATTAAAATAATTTGAAGTGATGCATTAGCATATGTCTGACTATCGAAATAAATAATTCCGAATAGAATACTAGAAACTATTCCAGAAATCCACGTCAATGAATTTACTTTTATAGCAAAATAAACTGATAAGAAATAAGCTATAACACCAAAGACTTCAAAGTATATCATTAAATTTTTAGTTTAAAGTTCAAAAAATAATTTATACCTGATTGTCTAAAATATAATGGAGTACCATCCATAGAAATTAAACCATTTGTATAAAACTTCTTATTAGTTATATTATTTACAAATAAATCAATTTCAATTAATCTGCCTAATAAAACTTTAAAATTACCATTTAGACAAAAGAAATCATCTAATTTATATTGATTAGCAAGATCAATATAAGATTCACCTTGGTATCTACCGTTAACACCTAATAAAAATCTACCAAACTTATATGAAACATCTTGATTAATAATCATATTTGGTGTTAAAACTGGATTAAATTCTTTATCTTCTACTTTTACTTTATTATTAGATACTGAAGAATTGTTAGCCAATATGAAATTACCAATTTTCCATTTCATATCAACTTCTATACCAGAACGGAAACTATTATCAACATTACTATGTAATAGTAAGCCTGTCGGTCCAAAATAACCTGTTAGTGTAATTTCATCCGTAAATTTCATATAATAAAGATTTACGTTTATTGCAAATTTATTGTTTAAATATCTAACACCTAATTCATTATCTATTACAGATTCAGGCTTCATTTTAATATATAAACTTTCATCATATAGATTATCCATACCCATAAAAATATCATTTCTAGTTGGTTCACGGTGAGTTTTTCCTATGCTATAATATAAAGTTGTTTTACCAATATTTTTTTCTATACCAATAGTAGGATTAAAAAAGTTCCAATTAAAATTGTCCATTTTTACATCACCAGAATATCTGAAAGTGTTAAATCTATATTGATAATCTTGGAATATATTAAATCCTAAAATATTATATGTCATTTTGACAAATGCTGACATTTCATTTCTATATCCAGTATTAAAGTATTCATAATCATAATTTTTAAAAGGCAAGAAAGGTATAGGAGCGTGAATATAGAAATTCACATCGTTCCAAGTTTGACCATTATGTTTTCTTGAATATATTTGACCGTTTATACCACTATAAATGTTTAAGTTTTTATTATGATAAATATAATTTGTATAAAAACCTAATGTATTGGATTTTAGATTATATTTATCAATACTACCAAATGTATTATCAGATGTATGAGGGTAAGTATTAGATATACTATCATAATAATATTGATATGTATAACTACCTTCTAAATAGTTATAATATATTGCTGAGTTTAAACTTGATCTTTGATTAATTTCATAGTTGTGATGTAATTGTAATCGCATTTGCGTGAAGTTATCATGCTCATTATCAGTACAAGAATTATATTTTGGATTCAATTCAAGTTGTTCTTTAGTTGAGCCTAACCAAGCAAGTTCATTTTTCTGATTTCCAACAAATGCAATCATTTTTAGAGTGTGCTTCTTATATTTACCTTCAGATGCAAGAAAAAATGATTTCGACTTATTTCCTGAATGATCTCTAAAACCATCAGAATTAATTGAACTGAATCTGGCATATAAATTCTTAGTTCCTAAACCAACTGAATATTTTTTAGAATTGAAAGAACCAAATCCAGTACTAAAATCTAAACCTCTTTGAGGATCTAATGATTCAAAATTTAAACTACCAGCAAAATTTGCAATTCCATTTTTTGACATTCCAATGCCTCTTTGAATTTGCATCACTTTTATTGATTGTAAAAAATCTGGATAATTAGAAAAATAACAACCTTGATCTTCAGGCTCATTTAACGGTGCGCCATTCAAAGTCATATTAATTCTTGTCTGATCAATACCTCTCAATCTGATATACGAATAACCCCAACTACTACCAGCATCAGAATAACTAGTAATAGATGGAGTGTTATTCAATATTTGTGATGGTTCTTGTCCATAATTCACAATAGATAAATCCTTTTGTGTGAGATTCTTAAATGTGATTGGAACATCTTTAGTTGCCTGATATGGTAAATTGACAACTACTTCAATTTGTTTAAGTTTGATGGTGTCTTTATCTAAATTTTGAGAATACAAATTTAATCCCACAATGGAGATAAAGAATAAAACGAGTTTTTTCATAAAATTTTGATTTTTAGTTAAGATGTAAATTTAAGCAAAATTTTTAAATAATATATAATTTTTGTAATTTTTCTTTTCTTTCTTCTCTTAGTGATTTACCGAGATCTTCACACCAAATTGGTGTTTTTTCTCCCATATATGCATCAGCAACATTATAATAGAAATATTCTATTGCTTCTTCCTCATTATCAATATCTTTCATTAAAATGTCTATACATTTTGAGACAGAATATATTAATCTCATAGATGATGGTTCTATACCAATAATTGCATCATTGAAGCCATCAGCGATTAAAAATTCTTCGTCCGGGAAATTTTCGATAATCTTATCAAGCATTACTTTTCGGTGTAGTGACCGCATTTTTTACAAGCATAAGTATCTTTATACATACCAGTACATACAAACATATATTCATGATCACAATTATCTTGTATATCTTTGATTTCTATATCTATTCTACGTTGTTCATTTATACTATCATTCAAATCGTTTACTAATGAAATTATTTTCTCATTATTGTGTCCTTCATATTCTTCTTCTCGATTATAAGTAATTTTTTTCATATGTTTAGTCTATAATTAGTTTACCTTTAAGATGATCATATTCGTGCTGAATTACAATTGCTAACATTTCTTTATGTTCGGTTAGTCTGAGCACCCAATTTCTATCAAAATATCGGATTTGAATTTTTTCTTTTCTATTGACTGGAAATTCTATATTAGGAAAGCTTAAACAGCCTTCTTTGATTTGTATAGGTAATCCTTCTAATAAAATTTCAGGATTAATAAATGCTTCTTTAAAATTATAAGTTTTAATTACAAACAAATTTAAATTATGACCCACCTGAGGTGCAGATAAACCTACAACATTTTGATGTGTGTCTAAGGTTTCGAACATATTATCAATTAATTCTTGCAAGAAAGGATTTTCTTTCTTCACATCAACATTTTTTGCTCTTAATTTACCTGAATTCGCCTCACCATATTTAATAATATCCAATATCATAATTCTTTAGACTTTTTCTTGGACTTATGTGAATTTTCAGATTTAGACTCTTTGTTTGATTTTTCAGGCTTATGAAATTCTTTGTAAGCTTGTTTTGAACAATAATTCCAACCTTCACTCACGAGTCTTTTAATAAGGAGAAGTTCTTGTACATTTCCTTCTGGCATTTTTTTGAATTCATCACCCTTTCTTAAAATTTTCATTTTTTATATTTTATTTTTAATTTATATTATTTTTTAGACATCAAGTTTTTTAATTTCTCTTTTCTTTCAATTTTCAAAGAATATAAAAATCTATCTATTGAATACCAATGTTTTTTACCTAAATCGTTAACTATCTTAATTTTTCTATCTTTATAATCTAATATTAAATACTTTGAACCAATTTTAATAGATTTAATTTTTTTTGGGTGAAAATTGTAATATCTTATAAAAAGTTTGGCATAGTCATTTGCAAATTCTTCATTTTCAAAACATAAAACATAATTACCCATTTTACAGTTTTTTTCTGTTAATTTAAATTTTTCTATTAAATGTAGTCTTTCAATCTGACTTTTTTTAGAAAAATCATCATTGTTCAATAGTTCCTTGATATTCATTCAAACTTCGTAATTTTAAAGCTCTAATTTCCCTTTTAGAAAATAATTTGAACTTTGTTTGAATAATAATATAAGAAAAGATTTTATCTTTCATTAATTCTTCTCTCTGTGATATGGTGAATGTACTTAATAATTTTTTTAATTCTTTCTTTTCTTTATCAGAAAAAAAGAATCCTTTTTTGTAACTATATGTAATTTCAGTGAGTACTCCATAGGTAGGCTCTCCATAGATATTATGACCTGTAATAGGTAAAAGTTTTTTGATTGGTTCATCAAATTTATTTGATACATAAAAAATAAAGGATGATAGCAATTCTTTCAACACATCTGCACCTATGTATTCTCCTATATATCTGCTTGATACATGGCTGTTGAACCATTCTGTTGGATCAATATCTAGTTCTGAGCAAATTTTATCTATTTCTTTTATTTGATTGTCAATTTGCTTATCAATCCAAGTATTAAAAATATCTTTAAATTTTTCCATATTCTTATATTTTTACAAATATAAGAATAAAAAATTAAATTACAAAATATTAAAACTAAAAAGGGGCATCTCCCGATGCCCCTTATTTAACAGCCACTAGAACAATTTGTTACAGGCCTTAAAAAATATCTGATTGTTACAAGAGCCCTCATAGTATTTTTTATTTGTATATATTAATTTATAATTTCAGATTTTCGCTTAGTGATAAATTCACTTAATTCTTTCTTTTCTTTTTTAGAAAGTTCCCTGCTTTTTATGATAATATCATCTGAATCCAGTTCTTCTATCCATTCATTAGATTTTTCAGTATTACAAAAACTACACATAGGATCAAGGTTTTCAATGTCATAACTACCTCCTAATGATTTAGGTTTAATGTGATCTACAGTCATCAATTCAAAATCTTTAGTATATACATCAATATGAATAGCACCACCCCTATCTTTTGCAGCAATTAGATATTCACCAACTCTATCACATCTTACGCATTTTAATCCTTTGACATGAAATGTTTTTAGTCTTTTATGTCTTGAATACTTAGTGTGTAAATCTTCTAATGGTAATATTTTTAAAGGTATATAATTATGTCCAATTCTATTTGGAACTTTGATTAATTCATCTCTAAATGGTAATAATAAATGATTACCTTCTTTTTGATTTTTAATGCTAAATTCTTTCTTCTTATCTTCTTTATATTTTTTTATAACATCACTATATTTAGTTTCAAAAAAATTAGAAGAAACATACATTATATTATGTACATTATGTTGATAACCATTTGATTCTAAATAATTTTTTACTATATCATATATAAAAGAATTTAATTTATCTTTTTTAAGTAATTCAACATCTGCGTAAATATTGTCTATATTAATCTCTAATCCGACATTTTTTATTTTTTCTAAAAATTTTTTATTAATTTCATCAAAATCTATCTCTGATAAAACTATTTCTTTACCTTTCATCATATTATCTTTTTCGTATTTTTCGTATGTTTTAATATATTTCATAACCATATATATTAAATCTGTTTTAAATTTTTAATATATATTACAAAAATAATAAAAGATTATGAGAATTAAAAATTTTGAGCAATATAATCTGATAAAAGAGAATATTTTAGATGATGATGATAACGATGAAAGTGAAAATAAATGGGAAGTGAGAGTAGATGGTGAATTCGATTCATATTGGGAATATAAATATGATGCTATTGAGCAAATTGTCGAAATTTTGGACACCCAAGGTGATGAAGCTGGTTTAGAAGGATATGAAGATGAAGATGAATATGAAATGTCTAGAAGTGAAATAGCTGAGATGCTAAATGATTTAGATGAATCTGATTTTTACGATAAACTTGATGAACTCAAAGAATTCGTTGGTTATGATAAAGATATTAAATTGGTTAATATCGATGATGAAGATGAAATTGAATTTTTAGATGAAGATTAAAAGACGAATTAGATTAAATCTAAGCTGAATAAAGCTAAATCATATTTAATAGGATCTTCAGAATCCAGCAATCTTAAATGATTGGAAATCTCAACAACAGATTTCCAGTCATTTTGTTTTTTGGTTATTATACCTAATTCTCTTGAAATGTTACTCACATGAACATCTAGTGGTATGTAAAGATTTGCTGGTTCAATATTTTTCCATATACCAAAATCCACATTATCCTTTCTCACCATCCACCTTAAAAATAAATTTAACCTTTTGCCAGCAGAACCTTTATCTATGTTTGATATATGCCTTTCTGATCTTTTTTCATGTCTAGAATCAAAAAAGACTTTCCAGAATTCTATTAAACTTTCTTCAACATTATTTGAGAACAATTTTTCTAATCCACCATTTTGATAGATATGATTCAAAGAAGTTAAATAATAAGTAATATCAACATCATTAATTGTTCTATGAACAAATCCTTTCATACTTGAATAATCATCACTCATTAGATAATTAAATGGTTGGTCATTCATTCTTTTCATTAAATCATTTGCTTTATTGATAATTATTTGGCGTTTACCAAATGCTAATATAGAAGTTAAAAATCCTGAAATTTCAATGTCTTCTTTCTTAGTAAACTTATGTGGAATTTGTATTGGATCTTTTTTGATAAATTCTACTGAGTTATTAAGTTTGTAGGCTTCGTCTAATTTATCTTTTAGAGATTTCATCTAATTTCATTTTTCTTACTAATTTAGGATCTAAAATATTACTATCGTAATGATAATATATATTAATTACAAAGCTCACCACAGTTGGTGCAATATGCTCCTATTTTGCACTAATCACTGTAGAATCAGAATCAGAATCAGAATCAGAATAATAATATCCTATTCTAGTATCTACTTTACAACATATTGATTTTGACATATCGAATTATCTTTTAGAGATTTCATTAATTTTTTTAATTTTTTTTATTCTTTGATTGTAAATATCTGCATCTAAAATAATTTTAATTTTTTGCTTTATTTCGTTTAGTGTACTTCCGTTTTTAAATTCAAACATATATCGTTGTAATAGTTCTGTTATAACTTCTTTATTTCTATTAAGTTGTGAAATAGAGTGTATCTCTATTGAGAATAGAATTCCGTTACTATCACTTATATCAACTACCATCATATCTATTTAATAGAAAATCCTCGCTTTATTTATTTTATCTGCGAGGATTTTCATTTCATTTAATAAATTTGCTTTTTTGGCTTCTAATATTAATTTATATTTATATAATTTTGAGTATCTACATTATATGTTTAATATTTATATAATTTTTATTTAGATACCCAAATTAATATATTTTGATTAAAATAAAAAGTTTTAATTTTTATATATACTCATCATGAGATATATTAAAACATTTGAGGGATTCTTTTCAAAGATTGATAAAAAAATATCAGATTTATCTAAGAAATCTGATAGAAATCTAATACCTGCTGATTTTCATTCTGAAGAAGATATGATTTTAACTAGATTGGGATTTCAAAAATCCAACTTATGGAAAAATTTCTTTTTTTACAAATCTGAAACTACTGATATTTATATATCAATCACAAAATATTGGGATGAAATAGATCCGGGCGCATGGCTGAGCTGGCCAGGTACATCAAGTCCAAAGGCGGAGAAATTATTTAAAATAACTATAAAGAAAGATGGTAATATTACAAATAAAACTACGGATGATATTAAAAAAGTAGAATCTATAATAATAAAATTAATTCCGAAAGTTGAACAGGATATAAGAAAATATAATTTATGAAATATGAAACATTTAAAATTATTTGAATCTAAAGAGAATTATAAAGTTATAGCAACTAATGATTCTTATTATAGTTGGGAATATGATAGTAGTCACGCACACGCTGAAATACTTTTAGATGAAAATGATGATTCTCTTTATCTTAAAATTACTAATTCGCACACAAAAACAGGTTTAGGCGCTGGTACTTTTAAGAAACCAGGTGAGTTTGTTAAAATTGGTGATTTGAATAAGGCTAATTTGACAATGGTTAGAGATTTATTAAAAAAGCATCAATACGATCAAAGTAAATTTAAAAGATTTTGGGAAGATGAAGAAGGTAATAAAATGTCTTTAACAGATTTATTAAAAGAACTTAAACCAGAAAAGCCTGCTTTAAAACATATTAAATCTATAACATCATTTGAAGAACCTATAATACCTAAAAATATAGAATTAGTTAAATATTCTGAGCGTGCTTATGCTCTTTTTGGTGAAAATACGAAAGATATTAAAGATAAATTGATGAAATTGGGTTGTAAATATAATAAATTTTTAACTGATCCATCAACAGGACAAAAAAGGCCAGGTTGGATATTTCCTGCAACTAAGTTAGAAAAAATCAAAGAATTATTATAACAAAAAACCACTTAAAGTGGTTTTTTGATTAATATCTTTCATATAAATCATATCGTTCTATACCTGTTGATACAATTGTAATCTTAACACCTACTTCTTTTTCTATAAACTCTATAAATTCTTCCAAAGGTTCTCTATTATCTTTTATATTCCAACCTTTTAATTTTTTATATATTGGTTTAGCATTTTCATTACTATAGATAGTATTATCAAAATTATAATAATTATTTTCTTCATCATCCTCAGTTATAGTGTATCCAATACAAATTTTAACTTCTTCAAAATCATTCAAAACATCAGCTTTGGTCATAATAAGTTCTGTAACGCCATTTATTAAACAGGCGTATCTTAACGCTGGAATGTCTAACCAGCCACATCTTCTTGGTCTTCCAGTTGTTGCACCGTATTCTTTACCAATTTCTCTAATTTTTTCACCTATTTTTCCTTTAATTTCTGTTACGAATGGACCGTTTCCAACTCTTGTCATATATGCTTTAAATACGCCATAAACATTTCTAATCATTTTGTGTGAAACACCTAGTCCGGTTAAAACGCCACCAATAGTTGAATTTGAGCTACTAACATATGGATATGTACCAAAATCTATATCAAGTAATGTACCTTGTGCGCCTTCTGCTAAAATTTCTAAATTTTTATCATTTACATAGTTCTCAAAGTTTGATATTTTTAAATTGAGTAAATAAAGAAGTGCATTTGAAAAATCTTTATTTTCAATTGTTGATATATATCTATCGTTAATATCACAAATTCTAATTCCTGTTCTTTCTGCTTTGCTTTTATAACAAGGTCCGATACCTTTTCCGGTTGTACCTATTTTTAACTGACTATCTTTTTTCTTATCCTCTTCGATATGTTGTGGTGTTATTATATGAGCATATTTAGATATATAAAGATTATTTTTTACTTCAATACCATCAGATTCCAAATATTCAATTTCTTTCATTAAAGAAATTGGATCGATAATAACGCCATTTCCGATTATACATTTTTTACCATAAAAAATACCAGACGGAATCAAATGAAGAGCATAATTTTTATTATTAAAAAAAATAGAGTGTCCAGCATTTGAACCACCATTATATCTTGCAATAGAATTATAATTATCTGCCATATAATCAATTATTTTACCCTTACCCTCATCACCCCAAGAAAGCCCCATAACAACGTCTATCATACATCTTTATTATTTTTATTAAAATAATCCTTTAACAAATTTTGAATTATTTTTGATTTATTAATATTATTTTCTTTAGAATATTTTTCCAACATTTTATCTAATTTCTCATGTAAAGAAACAGAGATTGTAATCTTCTTATCTTCTTTCGGAATTTCTTTTCTCATCAATATATTAATATTTTTTATTATTTATAATAAAAAATACATAATTTGTTTAAAAAATCAAAAATAATCAAAAAATGACTTTTTTATTTTTATATATAGTATAAAAATAAATCATATGAGACGAATTAAAAGCGATAAAAAAATAAGGGTATCAGTAACTCTTGATCCTATTATGATAAAAATGATAGATGATAAAACAAGTAATAGATCAACGTTAATAAATTGGCTGCTTAGAGAGCATTTTGGTAAATTAGGCGAAGATATTTCAAAAATAAAATTATAATTATGATAATAAGTGAAAAAGTTGAAATAAAAGTTTCTAATAGAGAAATTAAATTTTATAAAGAATTAGGTTATAAAAATATTAAACAAGGTGATTTAATAATTTTAGATATTAAATATCTATCAAAAAAAAGTGCGGTGATTGTTGAATCAGAATGTGATTATTGTGGTGATATAGTTAAAACTAAGATGCATGATTACACAAATAATATAAAAACTGGAAAATATTGTTGTAAAAAATGTAAACCTATGCAATATAGTGAAATTATGAAAGAAAAAAACACTATAAATGTTAAATGTGATTATTGTGGTGAAATAGTTTCTATTAGAAAATATAAATATAATGAAAATATTAAAAATAACGGAAAATTTTCTTGTAAAAAATGTGGACCTGATAAATATAAAGAAACTTGTTTAAAAAAGTATGGCGTTAATAATATATCAAAAGTATTAGAAACTCACGATAAAATAAAAGAAACTTGTTTAAAAAGGCATGGTAATAAAAATTACAGAAATATTGAGCAAAGAGAAAAAACAAAATTAGAAAAATATAAGGGTGATTACTCATCAATCGTTGAAAAAAGTAGGCAAACTTGTTTGAAAAAATTTGGAGTTGAAAATGCATCTCAATGTCCAGAAATATTTTCTAAACAACAAAAATCAAGATATGAAATTCACAAGTTTAGAGACACTGACATATTTTATCAGGGAACATATGAAAAAGATTTTTTAGATAATTATTATGATAAATTAGAGATACAAAAAATTAAAGAAATTGATTATATTTTTGAAAATAAAAATAAAAAATATTTTTCTGATTATTATTTGCCTAAATATAATCTTATTATAGAAATAAAATCAAGTTATATATTTGAAAAATTTAAAAATCAAAATTTAGTTAAGCGGCAAAGGTGTATTGAATTAGGTTATAATTTTTTATTTATTATAGATAAGGATTATAATGATTTCAATACAATTATTGATTATTAAATTAATTTTTTTATATATAGACAAAAAGAGTTTTTTATGATTAGATCTAATATAGATTTAAGAATTCCATTAAAACTTTGGAATTCTGATAGTGTAAAATTTGAAATTAATATAAGCGCATGTGAAAATATTATTTCATTTTTTTCTAAAAAAACTCTATCTGGTGAAGTTTATTTTATAACAGAAATCAAACTTGATCATACTAAAATTCCAAAAAAATTAGAAATTTGTAAAAATCAAATTTGGGATTTTTCTAAAATTAATAAATTTCAACTTAATATAGGAGAGTATACTGATATAATCTCATTCTTTATAAAAAATAATATTTATTTTTTAGCAGAAATGAATCTTGATTACATTAAAATACCCAAAGAATTACATGGTAAAGGTATCAGCAGAAATTTAATAGAATATTTTGAAAATAATAAAGATGATAAGTCACTAATAATCACTTTTGTAAATTATTTTATGTCAACATTAATAAACTTGAAAAATATTAATGATGAAAAAATAAATTTCAGTTTTATTAAATCTGAATCATGGAATAAATCATCTTCTGATGAAATATTATTTTGGAATTGGAATTCATCTAAATGGGTTAAATTTAAACCGATTTCAAAAGAATATACTAATATTTTAGATTTTTTTACTATGAATAATATGCGTTTTGTAACTGAGATGAATTTAGATTACGTAAATTTACCTAAGAAATTTAGATCTAATAGTAAAAATTTAATAGAATACATAACAAATCCAAGAAACAACAATGAATTAATAATGGATTTTTTGAATTATTTTATTGCATCATTGTTAGATATAGATATGATAATAATAAGTTGAAATATATTTTTTCACAATCACAGTCATGGAAAGATTCTAAATTTAAGATATTCGATATACCTATACCTGATGAAATACATGAAACATATAAGGAAATAATAACAACATCAACTACTACTAAATTTTTGAAACCTCAAAAACCAAAATATTTATCAAAACCTATTTTAATACCTAAAAAAGAATCAGTACCTGTAATAATAACACCGATTTTAATAAATATGCCGGAGAAAATAATTGAAAAAGAATACATACCTATAAAAACTACAACTTTACCGATAATTAAAAGAATAATTAGTTCAACAACTACAACGACAACTATAACAACAACTACAACAACTTTAATAAAAATGAATAGTATCACTTTAAGATTTAATGCTTTCACTAGTAAAAATGCATGTATAGGATTGGAAAGTGATTATTCTATATTAGAAAATAATTTTATTTCAGCTACTGTAATATATTATTTTAATACAGATTATTTAGCTCAAAATGGATTTTATAGTGATGGCGAATATTATAGAGAATGGAATGGAATAAATCTCTCTGAACCCATTTTGTGTATTTAAAAACTTAATTTTAATATTTTTTATTTAACTTTTTTATATATACTATAAAAAATATATAACCATGCCAGACACATTTAAAGAGGGAATACCAGCAATGTTTTGGAAATCCCCATATTGGGTTAAATTTAGACTAGTCATAGGAGAGTATTATAACTTCTTACAATTTCTAGAATTTCACGAAATATATTTTCTAGCTGAAATGGTATTAGATTTCAATACTATACCATCAAGTTTACACGGTCATGGTATTAGTGAAACATTATCTCAATATATTGCAAATAATACAGATGATTCCACATTAATCCTAAACTTTATTAATTACTTTATATCTTACATTGTAGATTTTAGATATGACTCTGGCAAAAAAATGAATTATTATTTTTATTTTTCGGAAAAATGGCAGGATATGAAATTTTACGCTAAAAATCCTTATGCACCAGTCACAACAACAACCACGACAATAGCAACTACTACTACTACCACAATAGCAACCACTACTACAACAACCACATTATTACCAACAACCACATTATTACCAACGACTACATTGGAACCGTTATTTTTTGAAATCTTCGGACAATTATTTAATTTATAATAAATATGATAGAAATTATAATACCAGAGCAAGGAGACCATGCGAAATTTTGGATTAATGATGATTGGGTTAGATTCACAGTTGAATATGGTATCTACGAAAATTTTTTGGTATTCCTAGATCATCATGATCTATCTTTTGTTAGAACTAATTATATAGATTTTGATAATGAAGTACCAATTCAGTTACATGGATTTGGGTATAGTTATCATCTTGAAGATTTTTTAGCTAACAATGCTGGTAATGAATCTTTAATATGTGATTTTATAGAATACTATATTATGGAATTAGATTTCAGATATTATTATTATGAATGTCCGAGATTGAAATTGACGTTTACTTGTACTGGAGATTGGCAAACATCAACAGTAATGGTAACAAAAAGTATTCCTCACTATTATTTAACTGTTGATTCAACAATGTGGCGGGTAGATACAACAGAAATTACAGTCGATCAAATATATGTTTAAAAAATTAAAAAGATAAAAATGTCTAGGCAAATTATAAATGTTGGTACATATCCGAATGATCATACAGGTGATTTCATAAGGGATGCTATGATTAAGTCAAATGCAAACTTTGAAGAATTATATTCGTTTCATACAGGATTAACTTCTGGAATTACCGTTGCAACATTATATAATGCAAATATTAGTCTTACCTCTGCTGAAGTTTCTAACTTAGGAACACCTAAAATTATTATACCAGGTATACCTGGATACATTATTCATCTTCATTCTGGATATGTTAAATTAAATGTAATAACACCATTAAATGTTAATGGTCAAGATTTAATAGTTGATAATGGACAAACGCCAGTTATATTAACTCTAGATACTACGAGGGTTCAGCATCCAGTAACATCCTTATGGTCATTAATGCAACCAGTATTTCTAAATTCTATACAACAAAGCTTAATAGGTAATCAACCAATACGTGTTTATTTTAGTGAAATAGGTGGTGGAAGTTCCAACCCAACATCAGGTGATGTTAGTATGGACTTTTTTATTACTCTTCAGTTAATTTATGTATTATGATTTGATAATTTATTAATATTTTCCAATTCTTCCTCATTAGGATCACGAACTTCTATAATTTTACCAGTAAAATGTAGATTCTTACCTGCTAATGGATGATTAAAATCCATAATAACACTATTATTATTTATAGATTTTACGAGTCCATTTATCACTTGGCCTTCAGACATCATCGGCAACCAATTTCCTTCTTTAACCATATTACTATCAAAATTACCATCAACGATAAAACTATTTTTTGGTATACTAATAACTTTATAATCTTCTATTTCACCATAACCATTTTTTGAATCCATTTCAATTTCAAAATTATCGCCAGGCATTTTACCTAAAAGTGCGTCTTCAAATGCTGGAAGTAATGCATTATATCCGTATGGAAAAAGAAGAGGTTCTGATTCATTAGTTACTTCAATGGAATTGAAAATTCCATTTTCATCTGCCACTTTTAATTCATAAGTCACAGACACCATTTTATTTTTTTCTATTTTCATTTATAATTATTATTTTTAAGATGTTATATTTTCTGTTTCTTCGTTTAGTTTATTTAATGTCTTTAATTTTAAATATCTAAATCCAAAAGATGCATCAACTATATCGAGTTTTACATCAATTGAATCTTTATTTTTTTCTATAAGTTCACTATTTTTTCTACAAATACTAACATTATTCTCAAGTCTGTTAATTATTTTAACAAAATCTTTTCTAAGATGCTGAGAATTAGAAATCATATCAACTATTTTTTGAGCATCTGAAATAACAAGCTGATTTGTTTCATCAAAAATAGTTTTAGCTTGTTCTATATGATGCTTTGATATAATAGTATCAATAGGATAATAATATCTTTTTCTATTACAAAAAATTTTGACTTTAACTTCTTCTGGTAAATTTTTTGGTATTTCTAATCCAAAAGGTATAAGAATTTTATCTTTCTTATTATGCTTAAGTGATTCAATTATTTGTGAAATTTGTTTTTCCAAAGTTTTAATATCTTTTCTTTTACTCACTTTGGATAGTTCTTGAGTAAACATAAATAGAGAATCATTACAATACCAATTGTAGTTATTGATATAATTAAAATAATATTCACCTAAAATAGGATGAGTCAATCTAATAGCATATTCTCTTATTAATTTTTTTCTTGGCATAACTATATTAATTTTTATTCAAATTTCTATACTATAAAATTCTTTTTTATTATGCAATATATCGCAAAAAACTACACTTGTTGAATCATTTTTCTTAAAAATTTTAATTTCATCTGTAGCAGTGTGTCCGACAATTTGATGCATATGTTTTAATGGTTTTTTAGACATTAATTGCTTATCACACCACAGAGGACCACCAACTTTTTTATTACCACCACGATACCAATCAATGTCAAATAAGCAAGGTAGTCTGTGAAGGAAAGCTTCATTAAGTTGCTCAGCAACAGTCTTATCTTCCATACCCATACCTTTGATGGCTTTTGTAAAAACGTAGTGATACCAACCAAAGTGTACGCCCGCGTGGGAAAAAAGATAATTTTTATATTGAAAAGCTAATTGAAATTTTTCAAAATTTTTGTTAAATATTTCATATAAATCATAATGCATTTCATATCTGAATCCACTAATTGGCACTACACCTTTTATCCAAGGTAAATTTCTCCAATATTCAACGTCGTGATTACCCCAAAGTAAAATAACATGATTGGGATAAAGTGTCTTAAACCTGATTAATTCTATAAGATTTTCTCTGATTACATCATTTGTAACTGTGAATGAATCGGTATAATCACCAACGAATATATACTTCTCATATTCAGGCACAAAGGCACCAAAACCTGCAGCATCCGGTTCAGCGCATAACAGAAATTTAATATCTGCAAAGTCCTTCCAACAGGTCCGCCCGTGAATATCACCAACTATCATAAATTTTTTCATAATACAAAGATAACAAAAAAAATTTAATTAACAAAATTTATAGTGTTCGTCAAAAACACCATCAGCTTTATGCTTAATGATAGTTTATTACTTATTTAATGTTTGTGATTTAAATATCTTATAGGCATCGATATAATGATATATAAATTTATCAGTTTCATAATCATTCTGCTTTATAATTTTTTTAACTTCACTTAAAGCATCATCATATTTATGATATATATCGTGATTGATATTTTTCCAAAAATGAAATCCAAATAATATTGATTTGATATATTGAATCTTATATTCTTTTTTATCACCCTTTTTTTCTAATATTCTATAATGTTTCATACTTAATTTATTTTCATAATTATACATATTATACTAAAAAGTAAAAATTAAGTTTAAAATTTTTCAATAAGTGATTTATGAGATTTTAATCTGAGTGTATCGCCAACTTTTAATGAGTTAGTAATAGCTTTTGTCGTGGGAGTGTCATAGAATGTGAATACTTTATTATCACCATCTCTAAACATTACAGCATTTGTCGTGCTATCAATTGCTATAACAATAATTGGCGGTTTTCTTTCATTTATCTTATAATTAGAATTATAATTACAACCAAACATAAGAAATAACATAATAACTAAAAATTTCTTCACAATTTTTTTTATTTATATATAATTTTTTAATTTTGAGAAAAATTTAGAAAACTTAGAAATAAAATAATTATATATATTTTCAATTATGAAAAGTAGAGGTTTACATACAAATTTTAGCACATATTCTTCAGCGATTAAAATTCGACGGAGGTGAGTGATATTTTATAATTCATGAGTCACCTACAAAGTATGTGACTTTTTTTATTCAAAATTTAAAAATAATGGACAAAATGGAAAATTTAGAATGGCGAAAATTTAGCGGTGAAAAAATTTCAAGCATTAACGAGTATGTCTTGAATTATGTTAAAAATATAGATAAAAATGCAAAAGTCGTAGTTGGTTGTGATTCCAGCTATAATGGTAGTAAATATGCCATTACAGTTGTATTCTATAATGAAAGAGCCAGAAAAGGTGCTCACGTTGTATATTCTTCATTTAGACTACCAAGAAATAAAGATGTTTTTTCTAAATTATGGAATGAAGCTGTTTTTGTTCATAAAATTGCTGAATCGTTGGATGAGACTTTAAGAAAAGCCCATTATTTCTATAAATTTGAAAGAAACTATTATGATAATTCTATGCCAGAAAAATTAGTTGAAATTCATGTAGATTTGAATGCAAATAAATCAACAAGAAATGGTAAAAAATTTTCTAATAATAAATCGAAT
>Ga0265297_10003144_pt1 | contig 30811 bp, 22 predicted proteins | sample Munlanlwell13791_FD_192502 | JGI IMG/M metagenome (GOLD analysis project Ga0265297, IMG submission 192502) | Leachate microbial communities from a municipal landfill in Southern Ontario, Canada - Leachate well 137-91 | ecosystem: Engineered > Solid waste > Landfill > Unclassified | place...
GCAACGACCTGCGCTAGTACATTATGTTAAGTCAGTACTCAAGTATGAACCAGTTGCGCGCGAACAGGAAGGCGCAAGTACAAACATCATTACGCGCGCGATCCACATGGCAGAGCATGGTAGCTTTGATCGCGCATTTACTGTACTCTCTATTCTCGATATGATCGCCGCGCTTCACATGCGCATAACAGCATGTCCTCAACCTATTGGCATGTCGCGCGTACCAGGCATACCAGCGAGTGCGCAAAAATGGACAGGCGATGCAACTGCTAAGTTTGTCGCGCATAAAAGTGCATGTCTTGACATACTCGCGCGCGAACTTGCGCGCGAACATAGTACTGCTTCTGTTATCGCACTCGAGAAACAAAGAAATGATCCTTTGCGCGACTTCATTGCATTGCCTATATTCGCGCAATATGCTTTAGCTTCAGCTCCAGCCTTAGCGTTAGCTCCAGCTTCAGATTCGCGCGCGAAGTTCGAAGAGTGCGTTATTGACCTCGATGAGATAAGTGTATCTTCGCGCGACATTCTGCGCATCAATGATCACGACTTGCATAACTTGCGCGAACTCGCGCAAATCGAGATAGAAGATGCAGGACTATAATTATGCGCATGCGCGAACCCAATACGCACAATTGTTCTTTTTTTTGTGTGCATAGTATATCAACTTTCAAAATGGACAAGCTCACCATTGCAATAATCATCGCGATTATCATCTTAGTTATTTGCGTCATTGGCGCGATTGCTTTCTTCGCGACTCGCGCAAAGCGCGACTATGTCTACTACTTTATTTATCGCGTAGATATGGTAATCCCTGGTCCGGATACTTTTGTTACATTTGTAACACCAAACATAAAGATTGGCGAAGGATCTATCTTATCTATGTGGAAACCAGGCGCGCCAACTCATAAGCAAGCCGATATGGACACTATACCAACAACGTCAAGCGTAGAACTATCGCGCGCCGTACCAATCAGCTCTTCCGCCGACACAGAAAAACGGTATCTCTACGCCAAACGCGTTAGACCTAATGAGTGGAATCTTGCGGAAGTCGCAACGCAAGATATAACGCAATTCAATCCAACAGGTATTAGTACATGGATTTCACTCGGCAGCAATAAAACTATTGCATCAAACTTCTATCTGCAAAAACGTCTTGTTGATAAAAACGACACTGTATCGCGCAACATATTCGCGCCTGTCAACTTGTCTAATGGCGTTAGTATTCATAAGCCCAAAGGCGAACAAATCAAGTTTGTCAATGTGAAATATCCAAGTGTTTCGCTCCTTACTGTATCAATGCAAACTAGTACACGACCATTATCCGGCGGTTATCTGTCAGTCATATATAACATGCAGAGTTATGCTGTTATTCCTCTTGATCAAACACATATGCTTTTGTTCCATATCACTGATATAAAAATCGATCCAGTAACTGGCGAATACAAAGGATTCAAGCAAGTATCTACAAATGGTACTGACATCGTATTACACTTCGAGAAAATACAGACAAGTGACGAGTATATATGGAAACCCTCTGCAGAATAAACATATGCGATTACTCTTGATGCGCATAATACCATATCATCATGACTCATTTATTTTTTTCTCACATTTGCGCGCGTCATATATACATATCAAACACCTACAGAAAATGCAGTCGACAAGTGATGATAGAGATGCGCGCAATATGCGCCAATTCGTAACTCGCGCCAATGGTCTCAGATCATGGGCGCCAGCGCCACCAGTATCGCAAAGTGGCGCAATATGTGATTGTGCAATTGATCCGCGTACTGGTCGATCATATTGCATTTGCGCGCCCATTATGACTACTGATATGGCATTCGCGCAAGAAGATACGCGCATACGTTTGCGCCCTGCAACACGCATGGCAACACCTTGCGAGCGCGCTGCTCTCAAGAGACGACAAATGGTAATCGCGAAGTCAATGGCATGAGATTGGAATGCGCGAGACGAGACGAGAAAGTTTATTTTTTTCCCTATGTCAACTGATTGCAAAAAATAAGGTCATAATGATGCACTTGCGCGCAAGTACATCATTTGCGCGCAAGTACATCATTCGCGCGCGCATATGCATGGCATGTGAGAATTGCCATGTACGAATTAATGTATGTACGACTTACGCACAAATCGCGCACATTTTCAATAACATGGTCGCCAAATGGACCAATGTCACCCCTGCGCCCAATAAGATTGTGAATATCTTCGCTAAGCTTAATAATGATCGCTCGAACACGATTCCAATCATTACCAAATGCCTCGCGCCCCGATAGTTCGAATCGCGCATTAATTACAGGACCAGGACCATCCGGAGTTTGAGTACCCGCGACCTTTGTGCGCATGCGCATAACAATTGTATTCACGAGAATACCCATAGCCGCGGTCATCTTGATATACACTTCACTGGCGCGCGGAAATAGTAGAATATGCGATGCGGCGTTACCTCTTGACAAATACGCGCGCAAGTGAATGTATAATGGGCGCGTTTCATGAGTTAGTTCAATGTCGCGCGGCAAATCATACATTTGGTTGCGCACTGCCGCGTATAGCGAACTTTCGAAGAAGAACGCGCGCGGTTGATGTGTATCGGGTACATCTGCGCGAAGTCTAAGAAGATACCCATAGTTAATAGTCCCAGTTGATGCATAGTCCGTTAGCGCATTTGTCGCAGTAACGCGCATTTTCTCAGGATTCGGGCGCATACTACTGTTTATTGGCATATGGCGATCAAGTCCAGGAATTGCGGGACCATCCACTTGCCAAAGCTTAGCAGGATCTCCTTTAAGCGGATGAAAGTCGCAGTGATGGAAGATGAATGAATATGTTTTGCTTGTGTCAAGCGTATCATAGTTGAATGTGCTCAACCCACTGGCGATCGCGCATTCATTAAACGCCTCGCGATATGTCTTTGGACCCATCCAACGCAAGCCACTAACATCATATGCGCGCGCAGATGCCATTAACCATTCGCCATTATGATAGTACAGCGTTACCCTTGTTCCATCAACAACTTGATAAATATCGTAGTCGCGAATGTTTTGCATACAATATTTGCGAATTCCGCTACTCATATTTGTTAGCATAATAGGACTCGGAGGCACAAGAATAGAATAGTCCGCGCGCGCATCTACAACGGCGCCATTCAATCCTTCCGCGCGCGACTTCATAACAACAAGCTCATGATATCTATTTTTGTAGTTCTTTGTCGCAATTTCTATCCCACACTTAGCAGCATGTTCGCATAGACTCGCGTACCATGTAAGCCATTCTTCTTCGGTCCGTCCGACATACTTACACGTGTCGCGCATAGATTGACAGAACCCGCTTAATGTGCGCGGATCGCATACTTTCACATCAACAATTGCTGGATCAATAGCTCGCGCGCTTGACTCTGGTGTTGCCATGCTTTGATAGTAAATATATGTATTGGCAAATATCAATTTTATGACTAGTTCCCTTCTCGGAAGATAGTAAATATACATCGAATACTATCTTTAAGCTATATCCCCATTTTGCATCATACATACATAATGAGCACAGCAACATTCGTACTAATGCCAGGCGATGAATTCGCATACCACGAGTTTCCAGAAATCGCGCATATCTTCTATGGTAATGGCGTGTCGCGCGCAACTTTGCGACATACTGCTGGCAGCATCAGTAGCAGTAGCAGTGATGCGCCAACAACTAACAGCCCGATTAGTAGTGATAATATCGAAGTCTTCGAAGATACATCGCGCATTATGAATGTTTATTCGATTCCCGACATAGATCGCTTACGAATTCTTACTGATGATTTCGGAGGTAATCATGTACTAGCATATCAATTTGCTACAATCATCAAGCGCGAAGCACATATACGCGCGCAATTCCAACAACATGCCAATCATGACATTATGATGCGCCAATTGGTTATTATTGGTCAAGATCCAAACATATTCTCATCGCGCATCATTATTCCGCATGTGCGTATTGTTGGCGAATCTTACATTGATATGCTGTTGCGCACAAGTGTAACTACACTCGCGCACAAGGTCATACGATCTGTGAGGCGCGCGCGCAAAGATGTAGTCAAGACGACAGCGATGCGCATGATATCGGCAAATGAACAACCAAGTACTAGCGAGCGCGAGGGACCTGATGATGGCGCAAAAAGGCGCGTCGTTCAGTTTCCGTTCCCCATTTTGGCAATCATCGAAAGTGCTGGTAATTCCGCTCAAGTTGGATCATCGCGCGCTTCAATGATCTCGCCTAGTATGTCTGTAACAATTGACTCCATAGACATCGAACCCCTTGGTAAATACCCGCATATAAGTCCTTTCTGGCGCCCGCAAGCTATCGACCCTGAGCGTAAAACTTCATGGGCGCGCAGCGATACATATCAATGGCGCGAAACTCAACCACTCGAGACATTGCCTAGTAATCGCGCGCAGCAACAGCAGCGTATTAGCTCATATTCGTCAATCATGCAAACATATGACTACTTGCGCGCATTATTTCGATTTCTATTTGGCGCGCGACCATGCTACTCTATCGAAATTCCGCTATCATATGGCGCGAGTACAATGAGCAACGTGCAAAAACAAAATGATGGGTTTGTTGATCGCGAGGAGAGTAGTAGTATGACGACGACGCGCGATGACACACAACTTCGCGTAATTACGCTAGAACCCAAATATGCGCACATCTTGGATGCACTAAGCAAACTCTCAAGTTCTGCAGGGTTTGTCATCAATACAACAAGTATGGCGAGCATTCTAATGGAGTTCCTTGCACATGGATTGTTGCGCGCATACTTGCAAGTAGTGAGTAGCGCATTACTTACAACTCGCGAAACATCATCGTCATCCGATGACGAGCGCGCGCTTATCGAAGCTGATGAGATCGCGCACCATTGGGTAATAGAGATAAACGCGCGCACTGAGTCGCGCAAGGCAACCGCGCAGATGGATGCGGAATTCGCGCGAGTTCGCACACTCGCGCGAATCATCATAGAAACTATAGGACGCGCGAAGATAAGTTCTATTCTCACGCGACAAGATGGAACCATGACAAACGCGAATTTATTATCATCTAACCCTTTGCGCATCACTACGCAAGATATTGGCACAAATGTTGATCAATCTGGACTAAAACAGTCCACATACTTAGGCGTGCGCGAAGGTGAATTACTCGCGCTACTTAGTGCGCGCGAGCGTTCTCATGTACTTGCGCGCCTCGACATGCTTCTTCGCCCGCCTCCGTCTGTCAAGTGTAAGCATATTGACGTATTGCGCGACATACGCGAGGCAGTAAGCGCATCTAGTGCAAAGCGCGCCCTCGATGGTTGCGCTGGCATCTTTGATATCGCGCACGTTCCCGATAGTGGCACGTCGTCGTCTGATGATGACTCAATGCAACTCATACCATGTCTCATTTGTGGTGTGCCTGTTTGCTGTCCTCATATCATCAACATCGCGCGCGCAATCGCGCGCCATGCAACATATCAAGAGGAACGCACAATACTCTCGCCTTACATCATGAAAATACATGATGCGAATATACATTATTGCGTTATATGTGGTGCAGTATTTGACTGGAATAAAATTAATGATGATGATCGCGATGTAGTTCATAAGTCCGCGATAGACAAAGAACTAACAGATATGATATTCCATGAAATCGCGCTAACTACTCGCATGATTCGCGCGACTAATGTTCCAGATCAAATCGCATTTCATCGCGCGATTGTTCGTCACATCTATCCCTTTATAGAGATCATAAGTTCGCGCGTTTATGTAACGCAGACTAGCGCGACTGATGTAGCGCGAGCCAAACTGCATATATTCATTACAATCTATGTCTTTGCTGATTGTATCGTAAATATGGACTCTATGGGTATTGTGTTCGAAGGGTTTCGATTGGATGATGCGCGCACATCAAGGGGGCGCGAGCGCGAGCGCGAGCATGACAAGACCGCGCGCGTGATTAAGTACGCGATCGATAAAATTATATCCATAAAGAATGTACAATTTAACCTTGTTCCAAATTTTACGCGAGACGTCGTAAGCGAGAATCTTATAACAGCTGTCGCGCAATTACGTCGAGTCGCGCACGTTATGCCGCAAGAACAACAACAAGCCACGGACTATCGAAGCATGCTTTATCTTGATCCCGTTTTTGAGTTTCTGACAAGCACTGGAGCGACGAGTACGCGCAAGCATAATCCAATCACGCTATTACCATCCGCGCGAGATCTGCGCGCGAGTAATGGTGAGAGCATAAACATATATGCGCGCCTTCTTGCGAAGAAGCAAACAACTGATGCGAATGATGCGCTATTCCTTGGACACTTGCGAATCATTTATGAAAACAGACTTTTCGCATATCCTCTCGCAACAACCAATAAGAAAATACTGGACCTCTTGACTAAAATAACTCGCGAGAATGAAGCTATGCGCGCGCAAGACAAAGAGTTACTTGCGCGTATCTCGATACTCACGCAAATCGCGCCAACTAAGACAATATTGCGAGATGGCGCGCACGCACTGTCATTTCCATTCGCGCGCGTTAGTCTTTCTGAACTATATGATGAACAAGGGCGCGCGCATGTTTGGGCAACATATGTGATCGCAAATCATGGTAATGCTGATATGCAAGATGCAACTGAGACTTATCGCGATGAACCTATTGGGAAACGCCCAACTCTCGCGCCTGGCGAATATATCAAAGATAGACGTTGCTCTATTTGTGGCAAGACAATGACCGAAGCGCGCCAAACAAATAAAGATGATGCAATATGGTCCGCGCTCACAAAACGCGAGCTTGTTGATGACTTTTATAAATTCTATCAAGTACGTTGCCCAGAAGGTGGAGAGCACGAATTCGCGAATGTTGGTGCATCCAAAGGAAAGGACGAAGGCAAATGCAAAAAATGCGCCATTCCTCGCGATGTATCATTGCGCGCGCTCAATGGCGATGATAGAAATAAGTACTTTGATAAGTATGTTAGCGTGTTTCGCGAATATATCGCGCAACCACTAAGCGATCATAATATATCATTCGAGACAGCTACGGATGATGACGCGAGTACAGGCGCATCATTAGCACATATCGCGCGCGAGTTCATTGATAAACCATGGACATACAACTATGAAGCAGTCATTACTTGCGCAGAATCACTAAACATCGCAAGCGTTCGCTTGCAATCAATCGGTGCGCGCGAAGGATTGACTGATGATGAACTAATGAGTAAAACCTATGTTGTGCGCGAGCCAATATCGAGAGATGATGCGCGCATACTCACTTTGCGCGGTACAATCATAGAGTTACTTAACATGTACACAATCTTGCGCAATGTCCCGGAACATATGAAAATACGCCAACGAACAGCTGCGCAACTTGTCGAAGATTTGCGCAAAAGTGCGAATACGACAACTGCGCAATTCGATCAAGAATGCGCGGATCTACCTGGTTGGGATATCATACTTGCGCAAGTCTATCCGAGTATTGTTGCGAGTGCGACTACATCAACATTCGCGCTCGAAAGCATCATTTCGCGAGTTCTTACTGAATTCGCGTTTAGTGATCGCGAACCCGCTGATATTGCGAACTATTATTTGGAGATGCTTGCAAAACTCATTCATGCTCTCACAACGTGCGGTAATGGTCTATGCGCGTTGTTCGCGCGCGAGTTCTTTGCGAGTGTTGATGCGCGTCAAAATGTGACTATGCGAAATGAATTTTTCAATGTGCTAGTTTTGGAAGGCACGAAACTGAAGGATGCGCGCGAGAATAAGTATGTTAGTGATGATATCGATGATGATGCTGTTCCAAATACTGACTATGATATTGACGATGATGAGCGCGACCCATTTTCGCTAGACTCGTTTGATGTTGATGATGACGATGATGAATCGGGTGTTGACATGAAGTTAGGGCGAGACATAGGATGGTAATGAATGCATGCATGCTCGATGCGCGCGAATGCATGTATATGCATTCGCTCATCATGCGCGCGCATGTATGTACACACGCATTCGCTCATCATGCATTTATTTTTTATATTTTGAAAGTTGCACCAATTAGCAGACCTCTATAGTATCGTTGCGTGTATCTGTCATAACACTTACTTACCTTTTCTATCAACTCTCTTCGGTAAATTGAAAACGATGGCAACAATTATTCCAATTTGCAAGGCAGGTACGCTCAAGACAACGACTATGACGAGTGTGGGAGCTCCCAAGTGCGATAGCGCAAGTCAATGGGATGCATTCGGACCAGATAGCGATACCAGAAGCGAAGAGTCTGGTATTTGTCCAACATGTCATATTGTCATGGAGATTCAGAATGACGAGTATGTTTGCAAGTGCGGACGCATCATTACATGCATTGAGCGACATATATCTAGCGAAGTCGCTGAGTACAGTCAAAACTCGCAAATGTCTCGCAGGCGCTACTATACTCCGCGCACTCGAACTAGTGATTTGTTCGCGGCAACAAGCGACCACTTGTTTGAACGTCGCGAAGCATATGCGCGAGATCTCGCGCGCATATCAAATGTCGCATACATACCAGGTAGTTCGCTAATTGATAACGATATATCAATATTGCACAATCGTGTACCTGATTCTAAGGTATTAGTCGAGACTGCGCGTATCTATTGCTCAATGAAAGAACACGCATCTGCCGGTTCTCAATCATTTCCATATATTAGTGGCAATGCGCGCGATGAGTTGCTCGCAGCAATCATGTTTCATGAGGGGAATAAAACGCGATGTTTTGCAAGTCGCGATATCGCGAATATGATGAACTTGCGCAGTGATGGGATGGGGCACGGTCATGAACATCTTACATATCTCGCATCACTTGGTTATTTCGCCATGGATACAGTTGTCGAGACCAGAGCCGCCAAGATTCGGTACTATTATGAACAAATAATAGATCCATTCATCAAAATCGTGTATGCTAGTGATCCAAGTATTATCGATAGCATATCGCGCAACAATATGAATTTCATCATGGAAATCGTTGTATGCGCGACTTCTTCATTTATCGGAATACGAAGCCAATTGCAAAGTAAGATTGTTGGTACGATATGGTTCCTGATCATAAATTCGGGCTATAATATTTCATCGAATGAAGTCGATGAGAGATCTGGCGGTATTAAAAAAGCAACATTCACTCGATTCACAAGTGCAATAAATAGTAGCGAAGTGCTGATGAATATCGCGCGCAAGTATGGTATGTGTATTGACTAACGCGCTGAACTTTCTTGTCTCTTAAGACTCGCGCCTTTTTTTGTATGAAACGCAGATATCTATCATTGGTATAAACATTCGAGTAAATGTCTGCTGCTGCTACTACATCGGATGATATGGATGTATGCGCAAAGGTAACTTGTCAATCGACCACATTAATGGGCGACATTATTGATAAAGGAACATTCTGCACAGTTCGCGCGATTGCTGGAAGGTCTGATATTGTCGCGAAGGTATATACGCTTAAGCATCAATGCGCGCGCACCATACGCGCGATCGCATCGATTGATAAAGTGTCGCACGCGCGCGCGAGCTCGTGCCCGAGCACGAGTACTACTGAGACTGATGATAGCGAAACGGCGACACTCGCGCATTATCGCACATATATCGAAGAAGTGCGCGAGACTGGCGCGATTGTCGCGCATAACCAATCAACTGGTCGCATGCGCATTACATTGTATGTAATCATGCCAAAATACGATATTAACTTTGGCAAATATTTGCGCGAGTATGTTCGAAGTAATGATACTGGGCTACCAGCTTGCATCACTCTCAAGTTAGCGCGCGAGTTGTTTGGCGCATTATGCGTACTTGAACATGCGCACATTATTCACGGTGATATCAAACCTAGTAACATTATGGTTCGTATGCATGGAGGCGCCGCGTTTGACTTAGAAGCTGTTGATTCTTATGAATTTGTACTATGTGACTTTGGGTCCGCGCGCAAACTCAAAGATGGCGAAACTGAGTATCATCCGGCGATTGTTGGCACAAATGGTTATATGGCGCCAGAAATAATGCTTGGTATGGCATATTCGTTCCCGGCTGATATATGGTCAGCCATGACTACTATTATGACATCGATTATTGGGTGCGAGATTTTTGATGCGACAAACCATGACGATATGATTTATGGCAGTAATACGGATGGCGCATTCGCTAATACATGGGATGTTGATGGCGAGAGTGAAGATGAAGATACGGCGACTGAAGTTGATTCGCGCGACTCTGATCATTCGCATGACGAGAGCAAGAGCGAGAGCGCGAGCGATAGCTTTGACGCGTCTGGTGTAGAATTCGCGCAAATGTACGCGATGATTGTGGAAATGTATGCGGTTATTGGCGCGCCTCCTGTAGCATTCTGCACGAATGCGCGCGCGTTCTACAATAACGGTTTACCCCGATATCATACTAATATGCGCTCCGGGTCAGTTAGCGCATTCATCGGTAATAATTGCACGATGAACCCGCAGCATGCGCGAAGTATTGGCGAGTTCGTTAGTATGGGCTTGCGCTATATGCCACAGGATCGCGCAACCGCTTCTGACATTGTGCACGACCCATTCCTTCTTTGTGATTAATAGTAAAAAAGGCGCATGCAATAACTAATATAATACCATATTCGCAGAACGAACGAACAAGGACAGAGAAGAATATTCTAATGCCAAATATTACTAGATCAAGTGTAATAGGTGCGATGGTTGTGGCAGTCATCATACTTATTATCATACTACTTATTGCCACGTCGATGTGGAACAAAGATCGCGCAATGACAACATTGGCGCGCGAGTATGCGCGTGGGTTCTGGCGCGCAACTAGTGAGAATTGCCTAATACGTGGCTGCGCGGATGCATTTGTGTACATAGGGCGAGATGAAAATTTACCACCAAATGAGCTAAGTGGTATGTCTGTCATTGTGCGCGCGAATGATCACGCGCAATATGATGACTCGTTACCAGATGGTTTATTCCGACTAGTTATAACTAGTTTCTCTGGCGAGCAATGCGGAAACGCGCGCATTATCTTTGATGAAGATCAAACATATGACATAAAAATAGTAACTGACTTAGCAAGTGGGCGCATGACGTGGATCATTGCGCGCGATGGTGAGGACTCGCGCATTATATGGGAAAAGAATAACGGAGTGTCGTCGATGTTAGCAGACTCGTGAGGCGCATCGCGCATTATAAACGATATAATGCGGCAATAATATGAAGTTAGCGCGTGATTCCAAATTCAGCCGCGGGACTCTTATATCGTTGCTTGTGTGTGCGCTTAGCACAAGCGACACGCTAACTCTAACGATCCACGGTGCGATATCTTTTGTGCGTGGCGGATATGGCACTCATGCATATCTTGTAATGCATTTCTTACAAGCATGCCTATTTTTTTGTACATACAATCAATCTCCTCGCGCGCGAATCAAGTCTTCATACGACATCGCGCGATCAAGTCCTAATATGATCGCATCCAATGAAATATATCAAAAAATAAGGGGTCATGCATTGCAATGAATGATATTATGTCGCGATGGACTATTATCATAATAAGTCAACGCGCGCATCACTGTTTATCTTCATCATCTTCATACACATGTTCATCTTCTTCAGTTAATTCATCTTCGTCTTCTGGCGGCGATGCTGCGGCTTCAACGAATTGCTCTGGTTCTGGTACGGTCGTGCTCGCAGTCGTGCTCGCAGTCGCAGTCTCGACCTTTGTTGCCGTAGGCGCGCGACTCTTGGATGATTTTGATATGGCTCTACTATCAGCCATCTCATCAACAACGACGCGCGCGATATCAACTAACTTTTGCGGGAACATACCGATAGAGCACATTCGTGGCAAATATCCCGACGATGCACTGGGTAATCCCTTGTGTCCGGAAATCATCACATAAGTAAACATCAAGCTAACGATACTTTTGAACAAATAGCGATATCCGCGCACAATGATTTCTTTTTGTTCTTGCGTGCATGCAATGCCTCCGTGAAACAATGACGCGATAAGGTCATCATGCGCGGTATAGTTTGTAAGATGAGGGCAAAGTGTTGGCTCTCGTATTTGATCCATAACTTGCGTCACTTCAATAACATTATGTCCGGTAGTAATTGCCTTGAAGCACATTTCATGAATATGCTCGAGCCATTTGTTAATAGGCGCGTGATACGTTGGGATTGGATCAAAGTACCGATCCCTCGACACATCCTTATTATTAATGTCGTTTGGTTTCGCCATTGGTACAATAGGATCATGGAATAACAGAACTCTAGTAGATTTGTCAATAATTTCGATAGCCTTGCAATACAAGATGCGCATAATAGTATCGATCGTAACCTTTGACGATTTACCAGACTGACTCTTATTTGGCGCCTTCGCTTTGGTGGCGCGCGGTGTTGAAGTGGGTGCTTTCTTAAGTGGCATTACTGTGCTAAGTTGGTTTGCCTGTTTACTTACTTTATGATCCTACAACAGGGGTGAGATAAATATACTTTCGTATTTTCAATTTTTTATATTCACCTTGCGCATTCGACTTATGCACCTCGCAGGCATATACGGCGAGAAAAATGAAGTTAGACAAATCATAATATATATTTGCCTATGACTTCGACATCAGTTACAAGGGTGCAAAGTGGGAGATATTCTGCTAAGCAACAAACCACATCTCGCGAGGTTTTGCGCGAGTACATTCACACATTCGCGCATGATTTCGCGCCAATCACGCGCGTATCTGAAATACCTGGTAGCATGACTTACACCGAACTCCCGGACGCACTAAAAAAACGCGCTACACACATTGGGCAAATAAAACTATTCTTAAGCGAGGTCCAATTTTTGTCATTGCCAGAAACATCACAATGCGATATCGTTGTATATGCTGGTTCCGCGCCTGGTCACACGCGCCAAGTACTCGCGGATATGTTTCCGCGCATTCGCACGTTTATCCTCGTTGATCCGAATGAGCATTACATTATGGGTTCGCATCGAGGCGACAACTGCGTATACTTGCGCATCAGCGACAACGCAACTCGCTCATTTGTGCCATACGGCAATAATATTAGATTCTTGTTCAAGGATGGAACAGAGGCGCGCGGATCAAAAATAGACTATCCACCAAGCACTTCGCGCGTAACATCAAGTGGAGAACCTTGCGCGACGGCTGATGAGATGATAGATACAATTGTCGCGCATATGAGTAGTACGACAGCGACCGCAACAACACGCTTCTACATCATAGAAGATATCTTTACTACTGATCTTGCGTGTGCAATCGCGCGCGCATTCGATAGCACACAGCGTATCGCATTCATCTCGGATATCAGAACGCGCAGCGCTAACGAAGAACATCCCAATGATGCGGATGTAGTTGTTAACAATATGATGCAACAACTATGGGTATCAGACATGCAACCTCGCGCGATTATGCTCAAGTTTCGCACTCCATTCTTTAACGATGATGCGCGCGAGACCATTGCGCGCATCTCGTTACCAGAGAATGCAAGTATTTGCGCGCAATACTATGAGCGTTTTAGTACTACATTAGATCAGGTATATAACGCTCCATCTCGCGTATATCGATATCTTGCGAATGATGGTCTGTATTTACAAGCGTTCGCTGGTCAATCATCATCAGAGACGCGCCTTGTGGTGACTCGCGCAACAAGTAATAACTATGCGCGTCTAACTGACTATGATGTGCGCACGTATGAAGATGCTATGTTCTACTACAATAGAATGCGCGAGTATGCGACAACTGCGCGCCATAAGAGTAAATGGCGCCTAATCGATGGACTCGATGGCTGTCCTGATTGTGACTTGATGATGCGCATACTTGGAGGCGCCACGCAAATACCGTTACAGATGTTGCATAATGTATTAGCAATCAGTCACCGCACGCTCAAACAAGATGGGCATGGTTCCGCTTTTAATGTATCAAGTCATTAATAGGACCGAGCCAAGTCGAGCCAAGACGTGTGCAAAAAAATAAGGATCGTGCGCGCGAGCACGGGCACATATGCTCGCGAGCACATTTACACATATATAACATCAAGCACACTAGTTATTTTTTTCTCACTTCCACTAAGTATCGTCACGCACACTCCTTCGCGCACATTAATCTCGCGAGTCAAGACCGAGAATTTTTCACAAGTAATGCGCGCGCCTCCATCAAGAATGATAATCGCGAATATTGATAGATTCTTTGTAATCATAGCAGTCACAAAATCCACATACATTTCTACGAACTTGTATGTACGCCTTGCATTGATTATGATTGTTTGCACACCTTTTGCGCCAACTGTTCTCCGCGGACCCATAGGTGGACTACCTACATACTCTGTAATAGATCCATAATGAGTACGACTTGTAGCTAAGATGCCGCGCGCAACTGTAAGACTCGCGTGTGGTGCGAACTCGATAACATTACCAACATTTGGCAAACGCTGTAGTAGTTCATCAACAACACGAATCGCAGCCGTTCCCATTGCGCGCGCATGTATGCGCGAGAACCTGCTAAGCGATTGACTATCGAGACCATCTATTGTCTTGCATAGTTCTGACGCAAGTGTAAGAGCGACTTTACTTGGTCGCGCATGTACTTCGTCGCGAGATGATTGACTTAGAAGCGCATCATGCGCATCATCATGCGCATCTGCATTTGTTGATGTTGATGCGCATGAAGGCGCTGCTTCTGTCGCAGATGAAGTATCGGCTTCTGTGTACATAGGCGCAGCGGGTCCTTGCGCGCGATCTTCTTGTATCTCGCAAGCAAAACCGAACGACTGCGCAAGCATAGGAATGCGATCAACATCATAAAGCATACGAATGAATGGCACGCAACTCCCAAGCACTTCCTTGATTCTTTGTTGGTATTTCGAATCAAGACCATTCGCCTCACATATGCGCCTAATAGTGACCGACAATGAGTTCGCCATAAAGAATCAATATGTACTTTGATTTATATTAAGTTGCAATATTCAAAAAAATATTATTGTATTGGGCGGGTTTACGTCCGATGCATTCTCATATATGACTTGGGGAAATATCGAAGTCAGGCGATATAGTGAATGAATCCGAATGGCATAGCCTATACGATGTGTCACCTACCAATACGATGTTCATCAAATACGCGGAAATTAATATTTGTCGCAACCAGTTTATCACCTCTTGCCCATTTGTTGGAAATGATGATGCGCGCCCTCCCCTTGTTGTCCTCCTCCGCTTAATCTTGAAATGATATAATGCTGATTGCCATAAATTGACATGTTTCGTGCGTCCGAATGCATCCGCGCGCGAATTCACATCATCGCGCTCAAATACTCGCCTATCAAATATGCCCCCATCAAATCCAATACCGACAAGAATAACATATGGTATGCGGTGAGTTTCATAAGTGTGCGCGAAATTCATCTCTTCAATCGCTTCAGCATCGGATGGCGCAATAACGCGCATGCATGCACGTTCATGTTCGCGCATAGTATCAAGCGCGCGCGTCATTGTTTGCGCAGTCGCGATATAGTCACTGCCACTGCTCGCGCGCATCACATGACATATATCGCTTAAGTTGCGAAATGCGCAAATTACGCTTAGGTCATCATACTCCATAACGAAGTCAACATCTATCATATCGGCGGATATACGATATGTCGTACCCAGAGCAAACTTACTAACAGCATTTCTATCATCATCATTTGCATCAACTCCAGGCGTACTCAGTTGTATGCGCAATCGCTCATACTCTTCGATTGATAAGTCGCGCGCGTTAGCTATTGCTTGAGCATGTGCATATTTGACAGCACCTTGAGTCGCAGTATGTTCGAGAGAAATTGCGAGAATGTCAGCATTCGTTATGTGACTTCCATCTATCATCATATCTTGGATAACTTTCATAGTCAATTCGCCGATTTTCGCGCCTGTTTGCGCGACCATTCGTATGAGTTCATATGCGAACCAGTTGCGACTACGGTTGCGCGCGATTATATTGTGCATGTGTAATTCCGCATAGTCCGTGTCTGGTATGGTCGGTAAACCTGCTTCATCAAACTCGACGTCTATGAACTCATCGAATAACATATGTTTGCGCACTCGCAAGCAAAGAATGATATCTTCGCGAGTTGTTGGAAAGGATCCGCGCGAACCATTCATACATACAAATGCACGATGTGTTGCAATGTTGCGCACGCGTCCCATCATCTGTATGCATGTTTGCGCATCACATGATCTATCAGTAAAGTATCCAAACAGCGAGTCAAAATGTTCGCGCTCAAAAGAGACGCCTGCTGTTAGTGTTGGCGTGTAAATCAGAATGTCGCACTGTGTCCAACATTGATCGACTTCGCGAAAGTCGCGCACTTTCACGCTTACCGGAGTCTCTGAACTGTAAAATTTAATGATTGGTCTCCGAACATTCTTAGGAAGTAGCTCATATCTGCGCATTACCATATCATTGATTGTTTTACCTTCCATGAGACTATTCGCGCAAATAACAATATGTTCATTCTTGTCAATGCATTTCATCAAAACAGTAAGCCACAAATCGACGTTTTGTGTAAAGTGCCATGTGTCATCGCGCGCGTTTTTGTACGTATTATGAACATGCACAGAATCATTCCAACCACGCATGCGCCCAATAACGCCATACGTTCTATTGGTCATATATGCATCGAGCGCGAGGCAGATTTGCGAGTTTTTGATCAACCAGCTAAAAACTGCGAAGTCAAGTGCGCGACTCTTGGAAAGACCCGAATCGAACTGACTAATAATAGACTCAGACTCGTCCATTATTAGTAAATCGATTGATCCGCCAAACTGTTCGGGCTCAATGCGGTGTAATGATTCAACTTGCACTATCATTTTAGTAAACGCAAGAGTTCCTGTAGCTTCTGTGTATGGAACAAACTCAGGGAACGCGGTTGCAATTGATCGCGTGAATGTGCGCCGAAACGACAAAATGATAACGCGCAAATCATCATTACTTTGCTCGAGATCATTCACAAATTTGCGTAACATTTTGGTTTTACCGAGTTTCATTGGCGCCTGAACAAATACAGTACGAGCCATCGGATATGGATGCATTACTGAGTCCTCATACACATCTAACTTCGAGCACTTTTGCGCGAGAGAACTAATTTTCGCGCAAGTATGTTCAAAGCTTGCCTGTTGCTTGAGCGCGAGTTCTACATAGTCGCAATGATGCGCGCCTTCTAATGTGATAGATGCGCCACTTTGCCCATGTCTGCATATCTCGCGATACGTACAGCTTGTTTCATCATATGCATCGTTTTGAGTGACAATAACAACAACTGTATTATCATGTTCGTGAGTGCGCATGCAAATATCACAATAACTAGGCTTCTTCCGATCGAATGAGATGATTGCGCCATTTGCGCAATCCCTGAGAGTATGTACGCCTGCGCCATACTTTGCATCAATGAGTTGGCATGCGCGCGCGATGTATTTGGGCAAACATGATGGTGACGTGACGTCAATGGATTGCTTTACGTTTGCGTCTTCGCAACATTCATCATCACAAACTAGATGTTGCGCGATTGCGCAAACGAGCGCGTTCGTTTCATCTTGCAAACAGTTGCTTGCGGACACTTTCTTAACTCGCACACTTCCCGGTTTGACACATCCAATAACGCGCAAGTTGTGTTGTGTGGAATTAATAGACCTATCAATAAGTGCGCGCATACGATCAGGGACTGCGCAAATGAGTGCATCAGTAAATCGCGCGGCAACTTTGTTACTGTTGACCATGCGCGCGATTGTGATATGCGCGCCAAATCGATCCGGTTCACGCTCATCCAGAGACTCGCACACAATGAAGTCCGCGCGACTTATGATGCTATGAAACATAAACAAGAATACGTCTATAGCATACTTAATGATCTCTTCTAGGCACGCGCGAAACTCATCAACTGACATCCGTGGGCGCGATGATGATGATGATGAAGCTGCAGCAGCATTAGCATCGACTTCATCACGGCGATCGCTGTCTTGTGATAAATCAATATCTAGGACAAGTCTATGCCAATCATTCCCGCGAATCACTTCTTGATAATCACACATATCTCCTCGACTCGCGAGCATCATGCGCGCAGACTCGCGCCAAGAGTGCCCATCAAAGCGCAAAAATCCACGCTTTGATGGCGAGAACACGATCAATGTGGTAGATGTCATAGGCGCGCGCTCACATGCAAGGGCATATCTTGGATATACTGGAATGCTCATAAGTGATGACGACGTCCGATGTACTTAGTTTGGATCCATTTCATTTTTTCGCACCAAAAAGGGGTAGATGCGGAGGACAAAAAAAATGGCGAATATGAAAAGATGAGGACTAGAACTATGACTATGACTGGGACCAAAAAAGACAAAAACAAACATCGGCTTGTCTCATTTTCTTTAATACATTTTATGGCTTAACGATGTATTGACATCCATCCTTATCAGATAAATAGCTAAAGATACCTATCCAATACTCGTCATCAGGTCGCGCATAAAAAGCAGTTTCTGATTCTCCTAACACTTCTGGAATAACATCAGCGAGCGACTCGCCAATAGGCGATGCGCGAAACTCTGCCCAATATGCGCGCATTGCCGCGCGAAACAATGCGAATTTATCGCGCATTGCGCGCGTGTATCCATCTGGCAAGCTCATCGATAATACATAATTGCGCGGTACTTGGCTCATGCGCAAATGCATGGTATATGGCGCGAAGCATTCATCACTAATCACGATTTCGCCAACTCTTGGCGCGGATCGCTTTACATACTTGCGCAACTTTCGCGCGCGCGTTACATCACCCATATGTTCGAGGTTATTTGCGAGAGTAACAAGAATTGGCGCGCATACGAGAGCGCGCGCCGCTTCCTTCTGATCTGCTTGGCGACTCATTTTTGAATATGTTACTTATATTTCTATAGGAGATGTCTGAAGATTTCAAACCTAGAGAGCAAGTGGAAGATACGGAGGCTGAGTGTGTAGAAATGACCGATGATGATGCGCATCATGATAAACTTAAAACATCTATCATCTACAATGTCATGGACTTCTACGAATGCGCACTCGCGCACACTCTTGGAACTCGCAGGTTCTCGACACACACCGAAGAGGGTATACCCATTCAGTCGAGTTGTATCGCGCATGATGCATGTGACAGTAAACCGCACATGGTCGTCATGTTACATTATGATGCGCAACTCTTGCGAGACATCATCGGGACGTTCGATGGTATGATTTTGATACTTGGTTCGCATCCAAGCGAGCGTGATATCGAGCACGAGCGCGCCCGTGTTCGCATCATGTTCGTTAATATGATGCAGTTCATGCGGTGCGCGCCTATTCGTTCTGAACATAGCGCTCTCGAGATTTTCCATTATATTTCGACTGAGATGGCGTACATGCAAGAGAGTACAAGTACGAGCACGGGCGCGAGCACGGGCACGAGCGCAAGTACGTGCGCAAGTACGTGCGCAAGTACGGGCGCAAGTATGGGCGCAGGCACGAGTATGGGCGCAGGCGCGAGCACGAGTACGAGCACGAGCACACGCACGCCCCAACAACTCGACGCGCATAACTTTGTTCTTGGTTTGCGCTTACTTTCTGAGACAACGAGTATCGCGCATATCATTGATGGAATTATTGCAGACTGGCGACGTGCCATGGACCCTTCTGAGATGGTTGCGCTTGGTCATGCTCATTCCATCCAAATCCAAAGCATGATTCGCGCAAGGTCAGATCTCGCGCGAATCATGAATATCGACATTGCTCGCACACAAACAACACCTTTGCTCATCGAAGTGAAAATGTTCCTTTGTCAGGATTTAGTCGATCATGCTCATTCCATATGCGCGGGGCAATCGGACGTTATCATGACATACAGTGTACGCTCTTCGAACTTGGATTATGTTTTGACATGCAGTGGAGATCACGCGCGCGAAGTCATCAACATCGCGATAGATGGCGAGTCTGAATCAAATCTTATCATCGAAGGCGTTACGTCTTCGAATGATGTGCGCATCCAAACATGGACCGCGCGCGCAACTCATGAGCAGATGTGCGCCTTTGTGCGCGAGACCACGCGCGCATGATGAGGAAGAGCTAAGTCCTACTTTTTTTCGCGCACATCCATCCTATTTACCCTTGTACGCGCATAACATCAACTGTCCATAAATATAAAAAAAATTGAATATCGTTATGAATATTATCTTTATCACAAACACCGCAATCACGCATCGTCGATAAAAATGGCTGCAACACCAGTTAGTTCAGATCAACTTAGTGCCGAAAATATGGCTTTGATCAAAGCGATCGAAGCTAGAATGCAACATGAAGTCAGAACGGAAGTCCAAAAAAGTACTGATGATATCATGCATGTTCTTGATGAAATTAGGGCAATGCTTAAGACCGCGCAAACAAAACGCACAACATCGCACGCGGGTAGCAGTGGCGGCGCAACTCGCACTACAACTAGTAGACCAGTTAGGAAGCAAAAGAGTATTCGCGAAATTGTCGCGTACTTGTTCAGTAAGGACTTGCCGAGGGCGCTCGAAATCTTCGGAAAAGTGTTAGAGTTCACTGGCGAACTTAACCCAATTGATAAAAAGATGAAGGTGCCAGTACCAAAAGAGAAAATCCCCGCGCATCAATGCACTGCAATGAAGAAATGGTGTGATAGTAATGCTACTACTCCAATCTACGCCGAAATTAAGGAACAACTTATGCGGTATGGCGATGAAATCATGCAATCCGAAGAACCGTCTGTCGACGCAGAAGAACCGGAAACAAGTGGCGATGCACCCGCGAGCGATGATCTTATTGACGGTCCTGATGATGATGTACCACAACCTCCAACAGATGCTGATACAGCTCGCGCGCCTAGTGGTGATGTTGCTGATGTAGTTGCAACTGCGACAACAACGCGCGTTACTACTAAGAAAGCTCCAGCACCTCGCGCAACTACTAAGAAACAATCACCTCCCGCGCGTAATCCAGCAATCTCGCGCACTTGATCAATAATGATGCGCAAAAAATCATATATTGTCATATCATGATATGACAAAGTCATGACAAAAGTCATGACATTATTTTTTTTGCCAGTTCCTCGCGCAATGTTCTGAGTGTCTCAACAGTTTGCGCGCTTTCCGCAATAAGGCGCATACCCTTATTTGCGCGCCCTTTTGCAGATGACTCAGGTACAGCGAAACCTTCGAATGTCCTAGGAAAGATTATTGCTAATCGTTCATCATCTTGCGCGCATATCATCCAGTCGAACAGTTTGCGCGCGAGTGCGCCAAGATAACGTTGGCGCGTACGCAAAGCCTCGCACGCGCCAGTACTGTTCTCGCGCGAACTCATACCCTCAATAATCGCGTCCAATGACCATATATCAATAAACAAGAATCGGATTACACATAATGGCGACGCATATTGCTCGCCTTTATCATCAATGACGACGGGTACTGGCTCGTAATCGACAGTATTGAATACATCCGCGACAATATCATCACCATGCCGCAAGATAACTTTACGCGCGCGAAAATCATCCGGTACTCGCACATCAATGCGCGCGTATGTCAAATGTTCGCTTGCGCATAATTCGTCCACGTTATCAAATGTCATAATGTATTGTTCGCGCGCGCGTTTTGGCATTTGCGCACTGTGGACACTATTGTGTCCACTAATGTAATGAATAACCGCGCGCTCACCTATGGTAATGGCGCCATATCTTGCGCGCAACGCCGTAATTGCGGTCATATCACGATGTTGTTCGTGGCGCGCGCCTTCATGTTCGATTCCTATCTCCGCATCTATACCATCAAATAAGTCGCCTATTTGTCCTATGTATGATGACCACTTACTTGCGAGATCTGGATTACATAACATATGCGCGAGGCGCATGATCTGCAATGTTCTCGGCATAACGCGAATGACTACGCGTGCATCATCACTTCTATCGCGCAATATCAAAGCCATGCTTTGCGCCATAATTGTACTCGCGCGCATTGTTGTGCTTCCATGTTCTCGCTCGCGCGTCATCATCATTTCTAGTTCATTGAATAATCCGCGCCCTTCCTTACTAGCATCAACGACAAGTTTCGTTACATCTACGCCAACTCGCGTACCAAGAGATCGCCCAACAGCAACAATACGAAAGTCTGCAATAAGATGATACTCGCGCTCATGAATAATCGGTACGACCATAATAGTGCGCGCGTTTCCTATGTACGCGTCATTCTCGCCCATCTCGCGAGTTACTATCTTCATGCATTCAATCATATCATCATGAATATTAGGACTGAATAATTCGAGCATCCATAGATCCGCGTCAATTGTATCTACTTGCGCATCATGAGATAAAGCAACAACACCAATACGCCCACCAACAATCATGCCGCGCGCGGATGCAACTCGTTCTATTGATGCGAGCACTGGTAGATATTTGAAGCGATCGTTACGAAGCAAGTATGCGCGCGCGTCTTCTTCTATGCGCGCGATGTCTAGGTTACAACTGCCTTCATGCGAATACATTAGCTGTTAGTATACTTACATCGTATCACAACAATGCAAAAGCTGATCAAAAAAAGATGACTATGATGAAAGCTATGGGGGATCTACTTTTATTGATATGAAACGATTCTATCTACAACTTGTTCGAGTGTAAGACCACCTATTTGTATTCCGAATTCTTGCGCGATCTGAGAGAGTTGCCCAATACTTACTTTTTTGAGTTCATCGGGAGTTAGTGATGTTGGCATGGGCGCGCGCGATGTTCTAGGTATGTTCAGATCTATGGGTATGGGATGTTCTGGTTTGATAACGATTGGTCCGCGTCGACGCGTAACATGTTTTGTTGTACTGCGACGAGAACGACTTTTACTTCGCGATGTGCTGCGACTACGTGGTTTGCTCTTGCTCTTGCTCTTGCTCTTGCTCCGAGATGCGCATTTCTTGCGCGATGATGATGACTTCTTATTTGTTGGCATGGGTTGATAGATCAATCTCCGTATATTTTCGTTCGTTATCTATTGCGCGACATGAAAAAACAACAATGAGATGGATAGATATTTACCTATGTACGTACATACTCATCCATGCGCGCGCATTATTATGATTCTATGATCTCGCGCAAAGCAAATGCACTCACGCACTTGAATGGTATCGAATCAACATACCCATACTCATATACAATAAAGCCATTCCCAAAAGCAAGAGTGTACTTGCGCGATTGCGCGCTCGTACTCTTGACTAAAAAGGGTACAAGCGATCCGCAATAAGACTTAAAGTCTAACCAATATGCGCGCGTTCCATTGACATACACCGTACTATGAAACAGAACATCGGGAGTAATCGGATGTTCGCCAGACTCTTGCGCGAGTTTAACTAAGTCTGCTTGTGTCGATAAGCGAATACCTATATTGCGCAAGATGTCAATAAAGTTATGTTCGCGCGCATCAGCTTCAGCAGCCATCCGCATTTGCACTGCAGCCGACTCAAAATCATAATCGCGCGCCAACTCATATTGCGCGGCATCTCGCGCATTATACACATCACTAGGCGCGCCAATCTTACCTAATGATAAATCGCGCAAGATGCCAAGTGCGCGAGCGCGCGCACTATCATGTTCGCGCGAAGTTGTACATTGCGCGAGCATAATACCTTTGAAGATTGAGTATGGTGACAATTTGTGCGCGACCGAAAGATCAATAACGGACTTGCCACTATCATACTCGCGCATAATCTCATCCATCTCATTATCGACACGCCATGCATTGGAAATATTATATTGGCGAATAATGTGCCTCCTAATACTGTCTGCTTGGAATATGTTGATTTCGCGCTCGGCATGAGCTTCGCGCAAGAGTTCGCGCAATCTCGCGCCATTGATTATGCCGAACTCTATATTGTTTTCACATACTTGCGCGAATCGCCTGTATGCTCGCGAAGGTATTGGATCATCAATAAAGCGCAAATAAAATGTATCGCGCGCGCCAACTCGTGGCGTTGCTGTGAACTCTGCAGTGATGCGCGATGCATCATCCGTCTTTCGCGCCATTATCCTTATATACAAAAGGGTGCGTTGTTCTTTTTTCGATCCTCTCTAATCAATAATAGTAGTTTCGTTCATAGTCAAAAAAATAATGTTTTTCACATCGGCTTTCTATTCACGTCAATGCATATTTAGCAACTGAATAACAAGTTTGAAACTTGTCGCATTAATGCGCTGAACATGAGGAGATAAGCGAATTTTTGCATATGTTTTAGAGTCACTCTCATCAAGGGAACGACTCGAGAACGTGTTAAGCGTATCGCCTGAATATGCTTCGGATGTATCAATAGTAAAGTCGCGCGCAGTAAACTTTCTACGAATAATAGTGATGATACGAGTCCACTTGGCAATGTCTGCACTATTAGTCATAATGATTTGCGCGGCATGTCTATTGATGCGCTTGCACCGACCTGCTACCTCAGTTAATGCTTTCATTCCAGCGGTAATAAGAGCTTTATGAAACCCGTAATTAAGCGATGGTAGTGCGGCATCAGTAACATCCATTGTTCTTTCCCAATCAGAAACATCTACTTCGGATTGTCCATATCCGCAGATTACTTGACCAATAAGCATAGTTTGCGCAACTGTACTCGTGCTTGTGCTTGTGCGCGCTTTCGAAGGTACCTTCGCGCATTGCTTATCGTCATCGTCATCGTCATCGTCATCGTCATCGTCATCGTCATCGTCCTTCGAACTTGATGCGCATTTATCACTTGGCTCCGATTCCATGAGATCCTTTGCGATACTCTTGTTACTTGCATCAACAATCGTCAAGATTCCGCCATGGCACATAGACACGCGCGCGCGGAATTCGCTTACTGCTTGATCAGCTGTTCCATGATATGCGCAAGCAACATAATCAATGATCTGCTTAATAATAATGTCCTCATGGGCAAGCGTATCGATCAATTTCTTGAATGAAGTTGTTTGGTTCATGTCTTGCTGAATTGGCATAAACCCTGCAATAATTGCCTTGATCATGCGAAATGGTGTAACTGATTTCATCGTTGTCTCATTAATGTATGTTTGGCGCGATGCGAACGAGTGCGCGCAACCTGCATTAATATGCACAGAGTTGTTAGACCAATACGCCATTACATGCGAGACGTCAAAGTTTTTGATGATCTCATCTGGCGAATGGAACCCACTAGAAACAAGCTGGATCTTTGTTGCGCCCGGACGATAGATACTGGCGACACCTCTGAAAACAACAATTGCATGTTCGGTATTAGCCGTAATCTCTTGAATGAGTTCATTGATGATCTTCACATGATCGCCATCATATACGAAAACATCGACATCGGAACGCGCGAGTTCATCATTATTCATCAAGGGATCAATAAGTTTCGAGATATAACCGCCAGCAATACAGTAGGGTCTACGTCCAGCACCTTCAAACAAGTTCAAAAGCGCCTTATCTGCGACTGTATGCCCATCACCATAGCGAATAACAGAGTTCTTCGCAATGCGCGCATCAAAGGTCGCGCGATCAACAAACGCGCGCTTTCCTCCAAGAATCGCGCCAATTCGGATTGGTTCTGCCCTGAGTGTATCGAATACTTTTGTGCATAACTGGAATGTTGCAGTTAAATGGTCATCAATAATACGTGGCTGCATGTGACTAGTCGTAATTGCATGATCGCACGCAAACAAATCAGACACATAGCAGAACGGATTAGTACTATCCGAAGAGAGTTCAAGAACAGGAGAGGACTGAGAATCGCGCGTAAGAGCATCGCGCGCGATAAGTGGCATCATACTACCAGACCCGCAATACCGAACATTATGTACTAGTTGAGTAGCAAACATCTCGCTATACAGGCATTGCGTAATACAAGCGTTCGAATATGATGATGCGAATAGGACCAGTTTTGGACCAATACTCTGCGCGTAAATGCACATATCACCTCTTGTCATGTGATCACGAGCAGGAACCTCGCGGATCTTCTTCATATACTCACTCGCCTCGCTTGTGCTTGGGGTTGGGGTTGTCATCTGTGCGGACATATCTTAACTTCTTGATTGTAAATTAATAATAACCTATTAAATTCATTTTTTATCACATCCCATAAGCGAGGATCAAACAAAAAAAACACACACTATTTACCTATTCTTCATACTCTCTATGCGAGATTGCGCCTTTATCCTAATATTAACGAAGTCAGAGCTAGTTCTTTGCGCGCAATGAATGCGAGTAGAAGCGCACCCATATTCGCACCATCTAGTACACCCTTGACTCGCGCGATTGTCTCACTTCGTGACTCGCGCGCATTCACAGATTTGTGCAATACGCGCATTGCGCGCGTTATACATGAACGCGCGCATGTATTTGCGAGGCAGTTATAGCATAATTCGCCAATGCGCGCGTTAATGCACGCAAGCGCGCGACTCATGTCTGATATTGTCATAGTTGGATATGGCGCAGTCTCATCAAAGTCTATTGAGCAAATAGTACATGCCATAGCCATCATCTTATCCGTAAGTGTGTCTATCTCTATATGTGTTTCGCGCCTCGCCATAGTATGGAATATGGAATACTATTGTTTGTTATTTTTGAATATTGCCAACTACTAATACACTATTCACATATAAGCCAGCGCAATCTTAGATCTATTCTAAATTATATTGCGCAAGCCAAACCAAAAACATGTCTGTGCTATCTACTCCTTATCATGATGATGATGTAACGAAGTCTGACCTACTCGCGTTTCTGACTCGCATTATTGACGCGCGCGGTAGTGTTCCGCATCATATTGATTCAATGAACGATTTCTGTATCGAGGGAATACCATCGATTATCAAACGAGGGTTTGCGATCAATCATTCCTTTGTCAATACGCGCTCTGGTGATGCTGGCGCAGATGGCGAGATCAGAACAATTAACGTGCATCTTGAGTTTGAAAGTGTTGATATCGGGCGCCCAACCATACAAGACGCGCGCATTACTGATACATCTACTGGGCAATCACAACCAGAAATGACCGGACCAATGTATCCTAATTTCGCGCGCACTGCTTTGCGCACATATGCAATGCCAATTACCGTGACCGCGCGCGTTATTGCGATTGGTCTTGGTGACGCCTCTGATGTGAAAGTAGAAAAAACAGATCGTGTTACTTTGCATATTGGTTCGATTCCATGCATGATTCATTCCAAGTTTTGCCATTTGTATGGAATGTCGCGCAGCGAACTCATTGCACTCAAAGAAGACCCTAATGATGCAGGCGGTTATTTCATCATTCGAGGCGGCGAACAATCTGTTGATGTTATAGAGAATGTGTCGCTAAACGACATGCGCATTACAACGGAACTACATAAGCGCGAGGCATCGCGCGTGCAGATCTTGTCGAAGTTTGGCGATGGTTTCGAGAATTCATACCAAACAATCGTCGCGCGAATGGTCAATGGCACGATTATATGCATTCCGCAGCTTGCGTCTGTGCGCGACTATCAAATTCCCTTTACGGTATTCTTTCGCTTCATTGCTGATTGCACTGATGAAGATATCGCGCGATACATTGTTGGCGACATTCATGCAACTGATCCATTGTCAAGCGCGCTTATCACAATGCTAGAACAAGCGTTTATGAATCAGCGCACAATGGGCAAATTCGATAGACTTATTGATGAGCGCGACCATGGAACGATTGCTATGGCTATTGGGCAAGAAGTATTTAACCCAACCGCAACTCGCCAAACCGCTATGCATGATAGTGGTGTACAGCGCGATGTTTATGCGCAAATCATGGCAGAGGTCGATAGTAAAGTACTGCCTCATCTCGGTATAACTCCCGCAGATCGCCCGAAAAAGATGCGCTACCTTGGATATGCGATTAATAAAATGCTTCTCACAGTTCTCGGTATTTTGGACCCACTTGATCGCGACTCGCTTGCAATGAAGCGCATGCACTCCGCAGGCGTCTCTATCTCCAAGGCGTTCAAAACCATGTTTTCGCACGCGGTCATTAATCCAATCAAGACCGCGCTTGCTGCCGCTTTCACGGTATCCGCATTCTCTACAGTTAATCTCGCAAGTACAATCCAGGCAACAGTATCGCGCAATGAGCGTAGTCTTAATAGTGCAATGATAAATGCGCTTATTGTTGGAAACACAGAGATGCGCATTGGTCAGCAGAGGCGCCAAAACCGCGTTTCATCTCAACCATTGTACCGCAAGAATGACATGAACACGCGCGCAATTGGCAACAACATCGCGACGGCAAATGTTATGTCAAATCGCCAGAACCAACGCGCGGACATGATGAGGCGCGTGCACGGTACAGTTATTGGTTACATAGATGGTGTACAAAGCGCGGATACTGGCGATAAAGTTGGTATGAATAAGCAAATTGCGGTTACTGCGCTCATCTCTTACGCAACATCTGGCGAGAACCTTAAACGCGCGATTATCTCACATGAACGCGCGAACTTGATTGATCTCGCGAGCGACCCTCGTAGGCGCCTTTCTGTCGTTCTCGTCAATGGTGATATTATTGGCTGTGTTGAGCGCGATTGGGAGTTTGTTGCAAGATGGCGCCAGTATCGTCGCAGAGCCGCGGATACCGATCCAATAATCCATCGCATGACCTCGATTATATGGGATCACAAATGTCGCGAGGTTCGCTTTTGGACTGACCAAGGGCGCATGCTTCGTCCTCTCATCATTGTCTATAACAACCTAGTCGAGTACAATGCGCGATGTCGCGAGGCATTCACTTCACGTGAGTCGCGTGACTCGCATAGCTCGCATAGCTCGCACGACTCGCGTGCATCAAAACATACGCAGTCGCCGCCTGATCGCGACGAGTTTGCACAATGGACGCGCGTGACTCGCGAGATTATTGGTCAGTTCATGCGCGGCGAAATTACAATGGATGATTTGCAAAAGGATGGGATCATCGAGTACATTGCTGCAGATGAATGCGACAATACACTTATTGCGCCATCTCTCGCGGACTTGCTAGATGCGCGCCATAACTTATGCTTGCGCTATACTCATTGCGATATAGAGCAATCCATATATGGCATTGTTACACTAACATCACCCCTCGCAAATCATGCATATGGAATGCGCACTACATATTATTGTAATCAACGCAAGCAATCATGCTCTTGGTATTCTTGCGCGTTTCCATTTCGTTGCGATAAAAAGACTATGTTTCAGTACTATTGCGATCGCGCGCTGGTGACATGCGCAGGCGACCAGTTTGTAAATCCTAATGGACATTCTTGCATAGTTATGATCGCGCAAGCCGGATACAATCAAGAAGACTCAGTTGTGCTAAATCGCGCGTCTGTTGATCGCGGGATGTTCAATGGCGCATTTTTCGATTATGAGATCGCGACTCGCGACCAGCGCGAAACATTCGCTATCCCTACAGGGCGCGAGATCGTTGATAGGCATGCGAGCGCGAATGCAGAGTTTCTCGAAGATGGAGTCGCGCGCGTTGGTACTATTGTTAGGCGCGACTATGTTCTTATTTCGAAATTCGCATCTGTTGTTTCTGGAGACTCGCACAAAGGTGGAGAACAGCGCCTTGTTGATCGCTCCGTTATATACATGAGCCGCACACCAGCATATATCACGCGCGTCATCCGTGGAGAGAATGAGCGCGGCGTACCCTTTGTCTATGTTGGATATCGTCAAAACAAATGCGTGATCAGAGGTGATAAATTCTCTTCGCGCACAGGTAACAAAGGTATTGTATCAATGATATGCGACTCTGCAGATATGCCATACTCCGAAGATGGCATCGTACCGGACTTAATCATTAATCCATTTTCGATTCCAACAAGGCGCGCGCTTAACCAGCAAATTGAAACAGTGTTAGGCGAATATGCCATCGCGGAAGGCTGCTTTATTGATGCAACGAGTTTCTTGCCAGTCGACATTAATGCAGTAATCGAACAGTTGAACGCGCGAGGATTTACGCATGTTGGATACAAGCGCATGTATAATGGGCGTACTGGCGACTGGATGGATATGCCTATTTGCATTGGACCAACTCAATACATGCGCATTGAGAAGTTCGTGGATAACGAATGTCGCGCGGCACGTCATGGACCAGTCGACGCAATCACGCGCCAGCCTTTGCGCGTTGGTCAGGATCATGGCGCACTCAAGTTAGGCGAGATGGAAACATGGACAATGGTTGGACATGGCGCAATGCGCACACTTGCAGAGAAGTTCGTTACTGACTCGGATGGTACAACTAAGCACATATGCAGGCGATGCGGACATATCGCAGTGTATAACGCCGACTTCGGTATCTACAAATGCGCGTTTTGCAAACAGTTCGCGCAAATCGTCGAAGTACCATATACATGGGCTGCAAACGTAGTTCGCGAGGAAGTGCGCACGCTTGGTATTCAGACGCAATTTGAGATCGAACCGCGTCAATTCTTCGCAAGTACCGATGCCGGTGCAAGTGCGAGCACGAGCACGAGTACAAGTCATGCATAAGCGCGCATACTGACAATAGATCTTATTTTTTTGCAATGCATACGTATGTATGCAAAAAAATAAGGACATGATTTGACACGCGCGCATATTTACTCGCACGCCTCGATTGCTTTTTTGTGTCTAACTGATCCGATATGTTTTGCCCAAACCTTATAGTCTTTGTTACATACTAAGCAAAATGTAGTACCATCTGGGCGCGTCATTGATTCACCGTCTGTCGGTCCAACTCGCGCGCGCGAAGTGCTTGATGCGCCACT
>Ga0265297_10003145_pt1 | contig 30800 bp, 26 predicted proteins | sample Munlanlwell13791_FD_192502 | JGI IMG/M metagenome (GOLD analysis project Ga0265297, IMG submission 192502) | Leachate microbial communities from a municipal landfill in Southern Ontario, Canada - Leachate well 137-91 | ecosystem: Engineered > Solid waste > Landfill > Unclassified | place...
CTGAACTTTAATAATTCATTTAATTTCTATACTGATGGCTCAGAATTTGGATCGAATATATTTGTGCGAATTTTAACATTCGGACGAATATTTATTGCTTATCTTGGTTTGATGTTGGCGCCATGGTCGTTGCATATGGAGCGTACGGTTACAGTCGCTAGGTCAATGTTTGAACCAATGGTAATTGCTGGTTGGATATCGCTGGGTGGAATTGTTTATGCGGCGATAAAATCTTATCGGGTATTACCGGCGATTAGTCTGGGATTACTCTGGTTTTTGATTACTCTTATACCGATTTCAAATATTATTGTGCCAATCAACGGTATGCTTTATGAACACTGGCTCTATGTTCCATTGATAGGTTTTTTTATCGCATTATTATCATTCGGAAAATGGCTATATGGAAAAACTCAATATCGTTGGATTATTATCGCACTATTGTTAATTGTCATTATATTTTTCAGTGTACGGACGGTATTACGCAATATTGAATGGTCAGACCCGATTAAGTTATATAGCCAAACTCTGCGATATGCCCCCAACAGTTATAGAGTTTTAAATAATCTTGGTATGGAATATGCCAATCGTGGAGATAACATTAATGCTGAAAAATATTATCTTCAAGCTATCGAGATCGATAATAAGGTAGCGGTTGCTTATCATAATCTGGCCAATATATATCGAGGCGAAGGACGCTATGATGAAGCGATTGAATTATATAAAACCGCTATTAGTAAACAATCGGACTTTATTTACGCTATGGCTGGCATGGCGCAAACATATGAACTTAAAAAAGATTATACCAATGCGATTGATGCCTATGAGCAGATAATGGATTACTATCCCAGTCAGCAAATAATCCAAGCCTTGATCGAGCTGGCCACAACGGTTAATGATGCTGATCGGGTCAACAAATATACTAATCTGTTAAAGGGGTCGGAATGAAGCCAGCTTGGCAAAAATACTTAATTATTCTGATTGTAATTCTCGGCCTGGGGGTTTATTTATTCCATAAAGTAGATTTAACGACGGCTGATTTAGGACGGCATATTAAAAACGGCCAAATGATATTTGAGGGTCATTTTAAGGAAATTGTTAGCCATAACTATTATAGCTACAGTTATCCTGAATCAACCTTTATCAATCATCACTGGCTGACGGGAATAATATTTTTTTTGATTGAAAAAGGATTTGGTTTTGGTGGTTTAACGATTTTGTATGGTGCTTTATTGATTGGTAGTCTGCTATTATCTTTAAAGATTCAACCAAAGCTTCATCCCTTAGTATTAATTATTGTATTGGCGTTGGTTATTCCTCTAATCGGCAATCGGTTTGAGATTCGTCCGGAGGGGTTCAGCTATCTTTTATTTAGTATAGTTTGGTTAATTGTCCATAATTTTTCGATTGGGCGTTGGTCTAAGAAAGTATTATGGTGGCTTCCGTTGATTATGTTAGTTTGGGTCAATTTACACATATATTTTATTTTTGGACTGGGGTTAATAATTGCCTATTTCGTCTGGTCGCTAATTACCAAAAGGGATTATACTCCTATAATCTTACCCGGTCTGGTTTCGGTAGGGGCATGCTGCCTTAACCCATCTGGATTAACCGGTCTGATTTATCCGTTGAATATTTTCCGTACTTACGGGTATAACGTTTTAGAAAATATGTCCGCGTCATATTTGATTGAAAGAGGTTTAACAAACCCGGTTTATTGGTGGATAGTAGTAGTTTTGGTCATATTGGTCGTAACGTCAATATGGCAATATATGATCAATCGTCAGTGGCGAGATTTAATTATTCAGATTTTAGCGATTATCATGGGTCTCGTGGCATTTAACGCAATTCGCAATACGGCTTTATTTGGTATAACGGCGACAGTGGCACTTGGAATTAATTTCCAACGATTAATTAAAATTTACCTTGATAACCCACGGCGGATATTGGCTATTACCGGTGCGGTTATATGGCTAGTCGTCATTGTTATTTTTAATCCCCTCGTCTCCGCTAGGGCTGAAGCCCTTGGCTGGGGATTGGGCGAAGGGGTTGGTTGCCAGAAAGCAGCGCAATTTATTAAAGCTAATAATATATCAGGACCGATGTTTAATGATTATGATATCGGCGGCTGTTTGATATATGAGTTGTTTCCCGATATAAAGCCATATGTCGATAATCGACCGGAAGCTTATCCTGAAGGATATTTCCAGGAAGAGTATATTCCAATGCAATCCGATCCGGCGCTTTGGTCTGAATATGCAAAAAAATATCAGTTTAACGTATTGGTAATATATCGGGCTGATTTGGCCGAGTGGACACAGACTTTGCTTGGTCGAGTCGAAGGGGATAACCAATGGGTCAGGGTTTATACGGATGAACGAATTGTTGTGTATGTCGCAAACGACACTAAAAACCAGACAGTAATCGACAAATACGGACAATAGTTGAGAGTTCTCGTCGCTGACTCCTCGAACAATAAAACGAGGTTATTGTTCGAATGTAATCATGAGAACTATCAAGCTAATCTATCTCTCATGCTTGGAAGTTCTCGACATTAGTCTCGAACAATAAAATTGAGTTCTCGTCGCTGACTCCTCGAACAATAAAACGAGGTTATTGTTCGAATGTAATCATGAGAACTATCACTAATTCCAAAGAGCTTCTTTCTTTTTTCGGCTGTAGTCTTTAATTTGGTGTTCCCGCTCTCGAGCCTGAAAAATATCATCAAATTCTTCATAGTATTTCAATTCTTTAAATCCGTGAATATGCGTAAAAGCCGAACCGTGTCCGCTATAATGCTGTTCCATTCTTTTATCGAGATCGTAAGTCATGCCAGTATAATATAGTCCATCCTGACACTCGATGATATAAACATACCATCGCCAGTTATTCATAGCTTGATTTTAGCATAATTTATGTAGCTTTATCGTTCGAATGTAATCATGAGAACTATCAAGCTAATCTATCTATCGTGCTTGTAAGTTCTCGACATTAGTCTCGAACAATAGTTTTATCGTTCGAATGTAATCATGAGAACTATCAAGCTAATCTGTCTCTTTTACTTGGGAGTTCTCGCTTTGCTCGAACAATAATACTCTTTGGCTTGCAAAGGTCAGGAGTTCTCGCTACGCTCGATGAGTAATGAAGATCTTATCGATAATTATTCCGGTTTATAACGAAGAAGCGACCATCGCTCGAGCGGTACGCTCGGTTTTAAGTGTTGAATTGGGAGATTGGAAAAAGGAGATAATTGTAGTCGATGATGGTTCGACTGATAAATCGCAAGTAAAATTACATCAATTCGAGTCAAAAATTAAAGTTATTAAACATAAACGGAATCGCGGTAAAGGCGCCGCGTTACGGACTGGTTTTGGTCATGCGACAGGCAGAGTGGTTGTCGTTCAGGATGCTGATTTGGAATACGATCCGAATGAGTGGCGGAGAATGTTAAAACGGTATCACCCCAGAATCCGTCCGGTGATATATGGTTCTCGTAATCTTCGTCCCCGCCGCCGGGGTTATTGGCATTACTATCTTGGAGCAAAAGTATTGGATGTAACGACTAATATTCTTTTTAAATGTCGATTAACTGATACCTATACATGTTATAAAATGATCAATAAAAAAATTATTGATTCATTGAAATTAACCGCTAATGGATTTGAAATTGAGGCCGAAATCACCTCCAAGATTTTAAAGAGAGGAATTAAAATCAAAGAAGTACCGATCGATTATCACCCTCGTCATTTTAAAGAAGGGAAGAAGATTCGTTTAAAAGATGCTTATAAAGGATATGCGATGATTTTCAGAGTGCGTTTTGGGAAAAATCGCTAAGTTTCGGATTAAGAAAAAATATATTACTATTAAGTTATGAAAATTCGATTCCACTGGCCTGCGGTCTTTGTACTTTTAACGGTACTGGTCTTTTTGGTTATTAAATTCGCCAGTCTAACATATCGTTTTGGTGATGGTAACGCATATTTTTATATGGCTAAACATCTGTGGTCGGGACTTTGGCCGTATCGTGATTATTTTTTAGCTGATCCACCGGGACAGATTTTATTGTTGGCACCTTTGGCTGGAATGGTCGGGCATAAATATATAATTTTACAGGCATTACCAATATTGTTTGAGTCAATATCGGCAGTTTTAATATATTTAATTTTAAAACGTCACGATGTAAAGCTGGCGTATTTAGCGCCGTTTATATATCTCAGCGCTTTTATGATTATATCGACTTCTGATTATGCAACTGGAGCGCAATTAATGATGATGCTAGCGTTAGCGGGAATATATTTTGCGATTTCTGACAAGCCGATTATCTCGGGAATAGGTTGGGCATTGGCAATTTTAGTTAAACTCTACGCTCTACCTTTGGCTTTGGCCTTTTTATGCTATTTGATTTACGAAAAAAAATATCGAGATATCTCTAAAATCGTCATATCCGGTTTAATCACTGGCGCGATCCTTTTATTACCATTTATTTTTATGGCTCCAAAAGCGATGTTGAGAGATATTTTTATCCATCAGTTTCATCGGACTAGTGGAGTAGAAAAAATTGATGTGTTTGGATTTTTTCTAACTCAAGAATGGTTTTGGCTGATACTGATGATTTTTGGGATTATTGTTAGCAAACAGCGCTGGCCATTGTTTATGGTTATATTGTCAGTGGCTTTTTTGTTGATATTCAAAGATATCTATTTTTTATATTTTTTAATTGTATGGCCATGGGTCATTATGCTGGTGGTGATGTTTTTTGGCTGGATGTACTTGGAATTGGAGGGTAAAAATATTTATATATTTTGGGCAACGGCTTTATCTGGTGGAATCTTTATTATTTATAGCTGGCTGGGATATTATTCGGGCTATGCCAATGCTGGTCGCTTCACAAATGCCTGGGAAGTTGCGGAGGCAGTCAAAGCATTGCCGCAGTCAAGTCAGCTGTACGGATCTCACGAAATTGTGCCTTTGGTAGCTTTACTTTCCGACAGAGAGATATTTGGCAATTATATTGATACCAATACTCAGACCTTTGCATCTGGCGCGCAAGATATGACGGCGATTAGTACTCAGGCGGTTAAAGAAGGGGTATATTTAATGGCTCGCGTGGTCGATTACCCAAACCAGGGATATTATAATATTGGAATTGAGAAATATATTGATCCCAATTTATTTATTAACACTTGCGAAGAAGCTATTGATAAACCAAGCACGGCTAATGAATCTGACAATAAGATTAAAGGTTTTTATTGTAAGGAAAGGACATAGCGGTTATAGGGGCAATATACTGGTGGTTGTGATATAATTTAGCTATGAATAATCCAAAAGTTGATTTATCGGTCACATCCGTGTTGAAGGTGTTGGCCGTTGTATTGTTGCTCTGGGTAGCATACTATATCCGCGATATTCTGGTGCTAGTATTTGTGGTTGTTTTATTAACTGCTGCGCTAGATCCCTTAGTTGACCGCATCAGTCATTATAAAATCCCTCGGGTTATTAGTATTCTAATAATTTATTTAGTTTTAGCCTTGGTAGTTGGCGTAATGATATATGCGATTATCCCGCCACTGGTTAGTCAGGTCAGAGATTTGGCAACCAATTTGCCATACTATCTTGAAAGAGTTACAGATTTGGGGTCGGGATCAAAGTATTTCGATGTCCAAAAAATTATCGATTCGTTAATCAGCGGAGTTAGTAAGCTGTCCGGTGGATTACTCAATGCGACTATTTCGGTTTTTAGCGGTGTGGTTGGGCTGGTCACGGTTTTAGCTTTGACATTTTATTCTTTAATCGACGAACAAGGTATTACATCCTCAGTGGTAGAATATATCCCGGTTAAAAACCGTGATAAGGTAGTAAAAATCTTGCGGCTTATCGGACTAAAAATCGGTATGTGGTTGCGCGGCCAATTAACACTGATGTTAGTGATTGGCGCAACGACGTCGGTGGGACTAATGATTCTGCAGGTTCCCTATGCCCTAGCCCTGGGTGTTCTAGCCGGATTGTTGGAAATAATTCCGGTTGTCGGGCCGATAATCGCCGGATTAGCGGCGATATTGATTGGCTTTTTAAGCGGGTTGGCTCTCTGGCAGTTGATTGCTATATTGGCGCTATTCGTTTTAATTCAGCAATTGGAAAATTCAGTACTGGTACCGAAAATAATGCAAAAGGCGATTGGCGTGTCTCCGGTAGTAATAATTGTAGCAATTCTGATTGGCAGTAAGTTGCTGGGAACTGGCGGGGCGGTTTTGTCGATTCCGATTGTGGCAATATTATCAGTTATTGCTAAAGAATATTCTGAGGGTTTTAAGTTTAAGGATGAACCGCTATTACCGGCCAAAACTAGTTAAGGTTATAACTAATATTATAACCGTCTAGGCTGATAACCGACTGCTGTGGATAACTCAAACCTTAAAAACTAACTCAGAATTGACAGCTAAACTGAGGTAACGGATAATATCAATTGTAGTGAACATAACAAAGGAGGGTTATAGGAACTATATGTCCGTGGCTTTATATTGGGAGGCATCTTGATATAAAGTTGTAGTATAGTGCTTGATTTGCAAGGCCTTGACAAGCAAAAAGCACCATAAACTTGTTGAGTGTAAGGCAGGTAAGTGTGAAAGTAGAATATAAATATTAGGAGGGTAGATGACTACTATGCTCAAGAGAGCAGCAGCCCTCGTTGCCGGAACCGCAATGGTTGTTGGCATGGCTGCACCAGTGTTCGCTCAATCTTATGATGAGATTGACATTAATTTAGACATTGAATCTACGGTAGCTATCAGCTGTACTGATACCGTTACCATGGGTACTATTACCGGTACCGGTCAGTCAGCTTTAGCGACCAATGATGCAACTTGCACCGTTATTTCCAATGAATCAACTGGTTATGATGTTGCTTGGCAGGCTTTAGGTGCTGATCTTACTACAACTAACGCTATGTCGAATGCTGATGGTGATGATATTGCCCCTTATAACGAAGGTGCATCTGCCGAAGTCTGGGACACGGCTGCCGGTGTATCAGAGTGGGGTGCCAATATTCACAGCTTTGTTGCTTCAGCTAGTGGAACAGCTACGCCAGCTATGGGTTTATTGGTAAACGCTGCAACCCCAACTTATGCTTCTGATGGTTGGTTGAATGTTGCTACTACATATACTGACATCTTCACTACTAACAATAATACCTCAGCAACTGGTGATACATTCCACATCATGTTCGGCGCCGAAGTAGGTGCTTCTATGTGGCAGCCAACCGGTACTTACTCAGTTAGTGTTGGTGTTCGTGCTACCAATAACTAAGCAGATATTTAGTTAGGAATATAGGGAGGACTTGTCCTCCCTATATTTTTTATCTACTATAATTAGTAGATAATATCTAACAAATATTTGAGATGGGGAATATGAAAAAACTGTTACTAATTATTTTATTGTTAGTGCCAATGCCAGTACTGGCCTATCATACCGAGACACAAGATGGGGCGACAATCAGAAATACCTTTGTTATTGGGCCGGGCAAACAAACATTTACCGCCAATCCGGGGCAGGCTTTATCCGGCGAAGTGCAAATTACTAGTTTATTTGAAAACAAATATCAGTATTCAATAACAGTTGAGGATCTATATTCGTCGTCAGATAAAGAAGTATCGGGTGATTGGGTTAATAAATATAGCGCTAAAAGCTGGATTAAGCCGGAAGTAGGAACAATCGAATTGAATTTAGGAGAAAAAGCTTTTATTAATTATACAATAAAAGTTCCAAGCCAAGCCGATGTTGGTGATCACTATGCGGTTGTTTGCGGAGTGGAAAATAACGAGGTCGGTCAAGAAAATAAAGAAACTAAAAAAAGTGAACCGACAGTTACCATTCAGGCCTCCAGCTGTCAGGTTGTGACGGTTACAATACCTGGCGATAATATTCAATCAGGTTACCTGGAGTCATTTAAGACCCATAAGACCTGGTATGATGCAACGCCGATCACTTTTGAAATATTGTTTAAAAACGAAGGAACCACAACCTTGGCGCCAACCGGCACGATTAATATCTCCGGCTGGCTCGGGCAAAAAGATACGGTCGAGATCAAAGAATTCAGATCGTTGCGCGACTCTTTAAGACGCCAGGGAGCGGAGGGTTTTAGTGATGGTAAATTTAGGATTGGGAAATTCACAGCCACAATAGAGCTTAATCGCGGTTACGGCGATGAGGTGGATACGCAAACCGTCGAATTCTGGATTATTCCCTGGCGACAACTTATTAAATACGCCGGTATTTTGATTGTCGCATTGATTATTCTACGATTTATCGGTAGCCGCGTATCAATCAAGGTCGGGCGGAAATAATATATTTACTTCGATAATGGCGGATAATTATATGGGTAACAAAAGACTCTGGCGCGTTTTGTTGACGCTGTTTGTTGTTGCCATGCCGTCAATTAGTCTGGCCATGAAGGACGAGGCGGTTGAAAATGCGCCGGTTTATAATCGATATGATGTTGGTCCGACACAATACCGCTTGACGATGGATGCCGGTCAGACTCAAACCTACGAGATTAAGCTCTATAACTACTATAATCAAAGTGAATCATTTGGAATCGGTGTCGAGGACGTTGATGCACCAACCGAAGTAACGGTTGGATCGTATGCCCAATACCTGGGCAGTGGCGTGGCGCGCTATGGCGCCAAGGATTGGATAAAACCCGAAGTTGAGACTATCACTTTAGAAAACGGTCATGTGGCGTTTTTTACCGTCAAGGTCACCACACCGGCCGATGCCGAACCGGGCGATTATTATGCCGCGATGATGATACGGCGGATTCCACAAGCCGCCGAATCGGAAACAACGGATAAAAGTTATTCGGGATCGGTGAATATTGAAAGTCGCGTGGCAGTGATGTTTTATATTCAAATTAACGGCGATATTAAGATATCGACCGATATTTGCGAGTTTAAAACTTCACAATCCTGGTATGGGAAAGCACCGATCGATATGCTTTATGCAGTAAAAAACGATGGCAATATATCAGTCGAAACTGAAGGTACGATCACAATAAAAAACCTCATAAACCGAACAACAGATACGATTGACATTGCCAAACAAAAAGTATTACGTGGCACAACTCGAACGAACACAATTAACTGGCAGCCGAAACATTTCGCCATGGGTCGGTATACGGCTACATTAGAGCTAAATCATGAATATGATAATTCGACGATGCAGAAAGAAATTGTATTTTGGATAATCCCCTGGCGAGAAATTGTTTTGACGGTAGTGATAGTTGTTGCATTGATTATTGTTATCTACTATATTCGTCGCCGGTTCATTATTGATATTAAAATCAATCGGATATTCGGTCAGAAGAAAAAATGATATCCTATAGATAGATTAAGGATGGGCAAAGTTCGATTGACGAGAATCTGGATTCGGGTATTAATGGTCGTGGTTACGACCGGTTTTGGGGTTGTTTGGCCAAGCACTACCTTAGCTGCTAATGGTAATTTTATATTATCACCAGGCAAGGTAGAGGTTACAGTTGCTCCAGGTCAAGTGGTTACCAAACAACTTTCGATAGTAAATAATCTCGGCCGAGACAGTACTTTTGTATTTTCGACCGAGGATTTTAAAGGTAACGATAATGCTTCTGAGGGATTAGTCGAATTATTAGGGGATGCTGACGGACAGAACTCACTCAAGCATTACATATCGTTTAAAACCGATTCGATAAATATTCCGTCCGGAGGTGAGTATGTCATGGATGTGAAAATCACGATTCCAAGTAATACTCCGGCTGGTGCTTTATATGGGGCGGTGATGGTCAGCGCTGAATCGGATACTACCGAGGCCAATATTCAAGTCAATAGCCGGCTGGCGGCACTGTTTTTTGTAAAAGTTGAGGGTGAGGTTATAGAGCAAGGACAATTAGTCAATTTTCAAGCCGATAAAAAGCTTTATACCAATTCTCCAATTCAACTCGATTTTGACTATTCCAATACTGGCGATGTCTATTTGAACCCATACGGACTAGTTACGGTGAGTAATGTTTTCAATCACACTGTGACACAAGCTGAGGTTGCGCCATATTTTGTATTGCCCAATACGATCCGAAATTCGGGTGTGAAATTAACGGGTGAAAATATGTTTGGTCCATACCGAGTAACAATGCAGTTAAACCGTGGATATGATAATATTATTGATGAAAAAGGCATCTGGATCTGGGTATTGCCGTGGCAAGGGGTGGTAGTAGCGGTATTAGTATTAGGCGCACTGATTTATTTAATTATAATAATGTTCAGACGGCGACCGCGACCACATAAAATATTTAAAACCAAACCGAAAAAATGAAATATTTGATGATATTACTAGCAATACTGATGGCGGCGCAACCGGTGCAAGCGGCGGTAATGAGCAGTTCTAATTATCAAATGGAACAGGACTCGATTAATTTTGCCGGTACGGACAATTCAGCGTCGAGCAATTATTCGCTTAGCGATACGCTTGGAGAAGTTGCGACTGGATCGTTGGCGAGCGACAATTATAATTTACAAGCCGGTTATCGGCAGATGGACGCCGGTTATATCACAATTACGCAACAAGATGATATAGATTTATCGCCGGATATTGTTGGTATGTCGGCTGGAACAGCTAATGGTACAGGTGCCTGGACGGTGGTTACCGACAATGGTACCGGCTATACGCTCAAAGTAAAAGCTTCAACCAGCCCGGCTATGCAATCGGGGACTGACACTATAGCTGATTATGTCCCGACAGGAACGGAGCCGGATTATGACTGGACAATTGCTTCATCAGCCATTGGCTTTGGTTTTACACCTGAAGGCACAAACGTAGTTCAGAGATATCTCGATGATGGTTCGGATTGCAATACGGGTAGTAGTCAAAATACCGATCAGTGTTGGGACGGATTATCGACAACCGATAAAGATATCGCCAGTTCCACTGCCAGTAATGAACCAGCGGGTGTGGCAACAACGGTGAAATTTAGAGTCGAAAACGGTGCGACTCATTTTCAACCCAGCGGCAATTATACTGGAGTAGTAACTTTGACGGCGGTTACAAATTAAAATGATTAATAAAATTCTACATTTATATTTGATGGTAATTATCGTCCTGGGAATGACAGGACCATTGACCGCCTTTGCGGCAGATAATGATAGTGTTGATGTTAATTTACAAGTCAGTGGCACGCCATCGATTATAATCTACGATGTTAATACTAGCGATATTGCAACAACTTCGGCGACGGTTAATTGGCTAACCGATGTTGGCGGTCAGTGCCAGCTCTATTGGGGCACGACGACTAGTTATGAAATGGGCTCAATCTCAGAGGTTGGCTATGAAATGACCCATACAATCGACTTATCACCTCTTACGAGTGCTACAACGTATCATTATAAAATTCGTTGTGTATCGGCAAGCTCGGCTGTCGATGAGACGGCTGATGCGACCTTTGCGACGTTGAGTGAAGCTGAGCAACCAGACAATCCGACTTGTGTCGAGATTACCGTTGATGAAAATGGCAATACGATTTGGTGGTGCGCTCCGTCAGACCCAAGTATATTAGGAATTAAAATTGCTCGTTCCAACCAATTTTATCCGGCGACCGCTTGTACGGCTGGATCGGGAGTGACAGACTGTCAAATTATTTATGATGGTCAAGGTACAAGCTTAAACGACAGGCAATATTATCTCGACGGCGATGTTCAGGCTTGCACCCGCTATTATTACACAATATTCGCATACTCCAGTAGTAATATTTCTTCGGGAGCAATTGCTACAGCGGTGAGTGCCGGGACTTGTCCGGGCGGCATAACGCCTGCAGCCTTACCGGCCGTTCCAACTGAAACACCAAAAGCAATTTCTTTGGCGGGCCTAATATTTATTGAGGAAGGCGATACACTATATTTTGTAGGTAATAATCTGCAAGTCAATGCCGGCCATTTAATGGAGGTTTTTGTAGATTATGATCGGATACCGGCTGGAACCAGTTTATTAATGATTTCTTTTACCAAAGAAAGCCGGACATATGCCTATATATTTAAACGCAATGACGGGTTAGGCGGTTTTGAAGCCAGTTTTATGGCGCCAACGGAAACGGGTGAATATGAAATGTCGGTTAGTGCGCTTGATGCGAATCAAAATATTATTGCTCAGATTAATGGCAACTTGATTGTTGTTCAGCCCCCGGAAGTATCAGGAGTTGTGGCTGAAATGCCAATCAACTGGGGACTCATTGTCTTTGTGACTATTGCCTCGTTATTAACTATTGGATTAGTAGTATTGACGATACGATACCGAAAGATCTAAATTATCGTTCGAGCTCAAAGCGAGAACTCCCGGTTATTGTTCGAGGAGCTTGCGACGAGAACTTCCAAGCACGAGAGATAAATAAAACTGACAGTTCTCAGATTACTTCGAACGATAACCCCGCCTTATTGTTCGAGGAGTCCTTCGATAAACTCAGGATTTAAACCTGCGACGAGAACTTCCAAGCACGAGAGATAAATTAACATGATAGTTCTCAGATTACTTCGAACAATAATATTAACTATTGTTCTCGTCATTACACTTGAACGATAAGGCAGAGTTCGAACTTACTTTTTTGCTTTACGTCTTTTACGAGAATACCTGATGATAAGCCATATAACGATAATGGCTGGAATTAAAATTAACCAAATAACTGGAAAGAAGAAAAAGCTGGTTTCGGTAGTAATTGGAATTGCATCGGTACCGGGGAAAGTTAATTCTAAGCGAGCTTTATAGAGTCCAAAACGACTCCAGCTTGGCCCATCATTCCATGTTACTGATAGTTGATCGACATCACTTGGTAATAGAATATGATCATCTGGATTGTAGGTTAATGTTGAAACCGAATGGTTGAATATGTTGCTAATAACGACTTTTCCGGTCGGGATTAAGTGGGAAGAGCCGGCATTGGTAAAAGTGGAATTAATTATCACTGGTTGATTGATATTGAACCATTTTTGGGATTTAAAATCGCTTACTTCGCCTTGATCTGTTATTTGCCCGGTTACTCGCAGGTAGATTTCGTTGCCAAGCTGAAGATTCGTAAGTGTATCGGAAGTGAACCGTACTGAACCATAATAACCGCCGCCAATAGTTTCAAATGGGATTTTAATATGATAATAAATGGTTAAGTCGCCTTTGGCCGGTACAGTAAGACTGGTTAATTCGGGCCGGCTTTTAGTCGACTGATCGCTAAAACTGGGATCTAATTCATTAAGGGACAGAATTGTCCAGGGCCGGATTGATAGATTACCGTCAGTTGGAGTGATTGGTAGATATCGGTGGGTATGATACTGGTCGGTAGTAATAAAATCGTGAACTGTCGCATTAATATCCACATTCTGATTGGTAGAGTTCGAAACCACAATACTACCCTGAACTACCGTACCTGGCTCTGCGGTTAAGCTATGAATTAATGGACTAACAGTTAGACCGGTATTATTCTCTTGAGCAAAAGTAATTACTGGTAATGCAAATACAAATAATAGTCCAAGGCCGACCTTTTGAATTAATCTCATTACCCCTCCAAGATTTAATCAATTAGTTGCTAATTGCTGGCGATATCTTTATAGCGACCAGTGAATTAAAAACAAATTAATTATTATGTATCTATGGCTTGCCGTTCGTAGGCTTGGCGTAATGGCTTGCCAGCCGAAGCCTTGGTGTAGGCTGGTGAACCCGGGTGGACTTGAACCACCGACCTCTACCATGTCAAGGTAGCGCTCTAACCAGCTGAGCTACGGATTCAAATGTTTATTAAGATATTTTCTACCTGCGGCTGATTTTAGGTACAATTCTCGTTTTCTAGCCGATTCTCTATCTTGGCACGATTCTTGAGACCAACTCAGGATAAATCATGTTACGGGTTGTTTTGGTCTTACCATGGATATGTTCGTTAAAACGTCTTTGGATATTTACTGTCATACCCTTGTACATCTTACCGTTTATATCTCTTAAGACATAGACGTAATACATATCTATACACTATTACGCGCTCCCCGCCCGACTGAACGACGCTCAGTCGTTCGGGCGGGTAACCAGCTGAGCTACGGATTCATAACAAATGTATAATAGCTTATTTAACCGAGAATGACAATATGATAAATATGTTGGTGGGAATAATAACTATTTATTGTTCGAGGAGTCCTTCGATAAACTCAGGATTTAAACCTGCGACGAAAACTCCCAGGCATAAGAGATAATTTCGTGGTAGTTCTCGTGATTACACTCGAACGATAATAAAACTAAAGTTCTCAGATTACTTCGAACGATAATAATTCTAATGGACCTGGTAAATAAATACGCGAGTTTTAACTTTACCGACAGTCATTTTTTTAATTGGTTGCCAACCGGGCAAGGGAAAACCGCGAGAAACAATGATGGTACCCGGTCGAGTTTCGTTTTTAAGTTTATTGAAAAGCGAAATGAGAGTCTTGGGTAGTAAATATATAACAATGATGGTTGCTTCATTAATATTCGCTTCGTACATTGAAGCAAAATTAACTTTAAAGTGGCGATGATACCTGTAGCTGCGAAGTTTGGTTAATATAAACCAATATGGACTTATTTCATATCCAATTGCCTTTGCACCAAAGTCCTCGGCAGCTGAAACCAGAAAATTACCAGAGCCACAACCCAAGTCGTACACAATATCTTTCTTTGAAATCTTGGCAAGAGATAATATTTCTTTAGCTAAAGGAAGTGGCGTATTTACAGCAGGCGATCCGCCGGCAACGGCAATAAAGTTAGAAATTGCCCACAAGGATAGGGCAATTATCAGGATTGCAAATAATATATAAACTATAATCATTACTGAAGTTATGGTAAATTATTATTAGTGTAAGGTCAACTTAGTGTGTGGATAACAAGGAGGATGATTGAACTGGGCGCAAGTTGAAGCGACCAATGTTCTGAGTGAACTTGGCACTGATGGGATAGTTGGTTTAAACGACCAGCAGGTTAAGCGTCGCCTGGAAAATAATACTGCATTCATCGAACCGAGCGCAATCGGGCGAGTAATAAAATTATTGTTTCGACAGATAATTAATCCTTTTAGCTTTTTATTAATTGGATCGGCTACAATATCGCTTATTATCGGCCACTTGAATGATGCCATTTTTATTTTAATTGTATTAATCGTCAATATTGGGATTGGTTTCTATCAGGAATATAAGACCGATCATGCTATTAGAAATTTGAAAAGCATGGTGCCGGAAAAATCGCACGTGGTTCGTGATGGTCAAATTGTTGAAGTCGGAAGTGATCAATTAGTGCTTGGGGATATTGTGACCTTGACCGAAGGGGAAAGGGTACCGGCTGATATTAGAATAATTCATGAAGATGGTTTAGAGATTGATGAAAGCCAGCTAACCGGAGAATCTAAGTCGGTTGTTAAAAGTGCTCGGGCAGTAAGTGGCGACATTGATGGGAAGATCGCTCCAAATATTGTCTATTGGGGAACGTTGATAGTGTCTGGACATGGACGGGGGGTAGTAATTGCAGTCGGCGAAAATGTTCGCTTTGCAAAAACTTTAGAAGAAGCTGAAAAAGCGGTTGAAGAACCAAGTATTATCGAAAATGAAGTTAGGAAAATTGCTAAATACATCATCTTTGTGGCAGTAGCAGCCTCGGTGGCTGTCTTTGCCTTGGCAATATATCGCTCGTATGAAATAAAATCGGCGGCAGTATTGATGATAAATATTCTAGTTGCTGCAGTACCTGAGGGCTTGCCGATTATTGTGACAATAATATTAACTGTAGCTGCTCATAGAATGAGCCGAAAAAAGGTTTTAGTTCGCCGTCTAGCCGCCGCTGAGATGCTAGGGAATGTCGATATTTTATTAACTGATAAAACGGGGACATTAACTGAAGGCGAGATGTCGGTCAGCGCGATATGGTGTGATCGTAAGCTGGTTAAAGTCCTACATAACGATTATAAGACTAAAATGATTTGGCCAGACAGTCCGTCAGAACAGACCAAAAAAACAATGAATGAATTGATGGTGATTGGTGCCTTATCGGGCAATGCCCATTACATAAAGACGTTGAATGGATCGAAAGCGGTTGGTGATGCTGTCGATTTAGCCATGATGGAATTGGCGGTTAAATCATCTGTCGGTACAACTGACTTTCAGGAATGGCCGGTGATTAGTGAAATTCCCTTTTCAAGCCATAAGCGTTATGCAGCGAAAATTATCAAGCGCAGTAATCGAAAATATATTTTTGTTAAAGGCGCTCCCGAAAAACTAATCGATCGGGCAAAAACAATAATCCTTTCAGGTCATAAAGTTCCTTTGAAACAGGATATTGTTGATAATTTGCATTCGGTAATCAAGGAATTAGCTCAAGAGGGGAAAAGGATTATTGCGGTAGGATACAAAGACTATGTTAAGGACACCAATAAACTCTACGATGTTGATATCAGAGAAATCACTTTATTGGGCTTTGTTGGAATCGAAGATGCACCAAGAAGTAATGTTAATACAACATTAAAAGAATTAAGGTTGTCAGGGCTGGAAGTTAAATTAGTTACTGGTGATATGCCAACAACTGCTCATGCTATTGCTAGCGAAGTTGGGTTAATTAAGAAAACGGAGCATGTGATTGAGGGTGATAAATTCGAACGATATTTAACCCAGGGACAAAAGTGGCCATTTATCCGCAATGTGTCGGTTTTTGCCCGAATGACGCCGGAGATGAAGTACGAATTGGTTAAATTTTATCAATCACTGGGATTAAGAATTGCAGTCACTGGCGACGGCGTCAATGATGCCGCAGCTTTAAAAGCGGCTGAAGTCGGCATTGCTTTTGCGGGAACGGGCGGAGACGTAGCCAAGCAAACGGCTGATTCAGTATTGCTTGATAATAACTTCAGCACCTTGGCCTATGGCTTAACCCAAGGCAGAACTATCTGGCACAATATTCGTAAAGTATTATTTTTCTTGTTATCAACCAATAGTGCTGAATTAGCGGTAATTATTTTATCCTTGATCATCGGTATTCCGGCGCCATTTACCGCTTTACAATTATTGTGGATTAACCTGGTAACCGATATGACGTCAGCTCAGGCGTTGGCGATTGAACCTTCGGAACGGAAAGTGATGAAACTTTTAGGCAAACACGTGATGGATAAAGTACTATTACGTCGAATTATAGTTGCCGCTATTTGGCAAACGATCGTGGTAATGGGTATTTACGGTTGGGCGATGAACGTTTTTACGCCAGCCGAGGCAAATTCGATGGCTTTTGTGGCAATTGTTTTTGTGCAGTTATTCAATCTCGTAAATTCCAAATCGATTACTGAATCAATATTCACCAAGGGCATTAGACGTAATTGGTGGCTAATAGCCTCGATGTTACTAACTTTGGCTTTAACAATGGTGTCACTATATTATGCCCCGCTAGCGCATTTACTCTCACTCCAGTCTTTAGCCGTTGCCCAATTAATACAAATACTCTTGATAAGTAGCAGTATAATTGGTGTGATGGAGATAGATAAAATATTAACCAAAAAGAAATCAATATGATAAAGATTAACAATCGTGTTCGTACAATTTTAGTTTGGGTGGTTGGAATTCTGCTTTTTGCTTGTTTAATATACTGGTACTTGGCGCCGCGTTTTGTCGGTGATATTGCTGTCGATCCAATTGCATTTGGGATCGGTAAATACGGCATTAGATGGTATGGACCGATTATCGCACTGGCCATATTAATTAGTTATGAATTGGTCGTAAAGCCGGAATTGAAACGAAAGATGATTAGTGAAGATCGATTTATGACGTTTTTGTTATTTTTAGTGATTTTTAGCTTAATCGGGGCTAGGCTGGGATTTGTTATTCAACATCTCGATTATTATAAAGATAACTTGACGGAAATCATTGCAACTTGGCAAGGAGGATTAGCGATTCACGGCGCAATTTTATTTGGAATTATATGGGTATTTTTATCCGGTCGCCGCTTAAAGCTAAAGCCAATGCAGATTTTAGATTTGTTAGCTCCGGCATTACTGCTGGCTATGGCTATTGGTCGGTTTGGGAATTTCTTCAATCAAGAATTATTCGGTAAGCCGACGGATGTGGCCTGGAAAATGTATCTGCCGCCGGATTTACGGCCAGAAGAATACTCTCAGTACAGTTACTTCCATCCGGTATTTCTGTACGAATCAATGATCAACCTGGCTATTTTTGGGCTGCTAATGTGGATTCAAAAACGCCAATACAAAACTGGCACATTGGTTTTGGTGGGATTAATGTTGTATTCGCTCGGTCGCTTTGTGGTGGAATTTTGGCGATATAATGAAGCCGCCAATATTGCCGGCCTTTCATTGGCACAATGGGTGAGTTTAGGAATTATTATCGTGACCCTTGTTGGCTTGATAGTCTTATATGATTGGCATAAAAAGACCAAGATTCGTCTGAAACGCAAGTAAATTTATCGTTCGAGCTCCGAGCGAGAACTACCCACAACGTCAAAAATTGAGCTTGGAAGTTCTCGGTCCGCTGTCAGCTGACTGACCAAAGCGAACCATCGAACAATAGGTTAGGAACACCTTGACAAAAGCAAATAAACCTGTTACAGTACTCGTTATGGGCCCGTCTTGGATTCGACGGGAGGAATCTTGACAGGATCGATTGCGAGCCGAGAAGGTAACGCTATCTCGTTAAACTACGTTACACTGACTAGACGCCAAAACTCTAGTAAGCAAAGTTAAGACTGCTTTTGCAGGCTTATCTTTTGCGCCAGCTTTCGCCTAATACGCTGAAAGCCGTTTCGCCAATTTTCGGCCCGAAGAATTGGATGAAACGTCATATCTCGGGCTCGGCCGGACAAGATTGCTTTGGTAATCCGGAACAGATAAAACGAAAGCATTCTATCGCAAGATAGTTTACGCTCGTCGATGATCGATTCTGCCACCTTTCGGACAGGGGTTCAATTCCCCTCGGGTCCACCAAACTCCGCTACCTTCGGTAGCTTCGCTTGGCAAGCCAAACTGATACAAGGGTTTACTGATTAGAATGAAAATATATAAAAGCGGAGTTTGTCCTGCGAAGCTCGTAGAGCGAAGTAGGACATTTTTTGTATAATTAGATCATGCACTATGTGTATATACTGCGATTGAATAATGGAACATATTATTCAGGTATCACTAAAAACCTAGTCTCTAGATATGAAAAGCATTATAATGGTGCAGTATTACACACAAAAAAATTCCGTCCAATCAAAATAGTATGGTATGCCGCGTTTATAAATATTGAATTAGCACGTTCTTTTGAGAAATATCTAAAATCATCATCTGGGAAATCATTTCGCAACAAACATTTGATATAGTTTCTTATCAAGAAAGATTTTGGACATAAAAATCTCGCGTTTAACGTCTAATGAGAGCAGCTTTAAATATTGACTCAGTCGATAATAATTGTTATTATAACCTGATCGATAGACCTAGGGAGGTGTTATCGTGCTTTTGACTCGGCGGCTTGTTTGCGATACGTGCGGCAGAACGGTCACCGGTGATGTCATTGGTTGGGACGGATATCGATTGACCGTACGAGTACGGCCGCACAAATCGAAGGGGACGCGGTGCATCAATGGAAGTAACGGGTTGCCCTATAGCGTTCCCGTAACACGCTCACGGCGCGGTCTGAAAGACTAGACTGCGCCGATTTTTTATATAACCATATTAATAACCTATATTTACTGTTACAATAATTATATCTATGTCAAAGGTGATAGAAGTTAAGAAGCTAACTAAAGTCTTCAAGAAAAATATCACAGCCGTTGATGGAATAAGCTTTGATGTGCTGGAACACGAAATATTTGGACTACTTGGTTCTAATGGTTCGGGTAAAAGTACGACCTTGAGAATGTTGGCCACTGTCCTTGAGCCAACCAGCGGTCAAATAATATATCGCGATGCCGATCATGACTACTCGGTAATAAGGAATCTTATTGGCTATATTCCACAGCAGGATCTGCTTTATGATGATTTAAGCGTTATCGATAATTTACGATTATTCTCTTATTCTTATAGTATTTATGAATCCGATCGCAATAAACGGATTAGCGAATTATTAAGCAAATTAGAACTTAGGAAATATCGTAAATATCCAGTGGCAAGCTTATCAGGTGGCTATAAAAAAAGATTATCAATAGCAATAGCATTAATTCATGAACCAAAAATTCTGATTGCTGATGAAATTACAATCGGGCTTGATCCCGACCTGCGCCGAAAAATATGGGACTTATTAATTGAATTAAAGCAGGATACCTCAATCATCTTTACAACCCATTATCTTGAGGAAGCAGAAAAACTGTGTGATCGAGTTACTTTAATGGACTTAGGAAAAATGGTGGTGTATGGCGAACCAAAACAAATTATCAAAGATAATAATTGCCATAATTTGGAAGAAGTTTTTTATAAATTAGTTACCAATAAGAACAAGAGATGAGAGCGCTTAACCAATATATTCTTTTCGAGTTACGTCGGTTTTTCCGTAATATCAAGCTGGTGATTATCTTTTTCATCAGCCCACTATTGGCGACGGCGGTATTCGCATTATTTGCCTATCAATCACCGAATAATATCAATATCGCTCTGGTTACAGAGAATGATAACTCTCTGACCAGTGAAATCGTCTCTAAGATCGAAACTAGCGAATTGTTTCATATACACTCGGCAGAAACTCTTGATCAGGCCAAAGAAATGTTGAAAAAAGGCGAAGCTAAAACTATTGTTTACATCAATATTAGTGACGATAAGGGAAAGATTCAGATCGTCGAAGATCCTCGCTATCCTGAGGTTCAGGGTAAGGTTAAAGAAGAAGTGACAACTTCGGTTAAAGAAATTCTTAAAAGCACAATTTCCGAGTCGGCCAAACTAACCGCCAAGGCACAATATCAGCAAGCCATTGATGAAAAGTTTGTACAATTTACCGATGATATCTTGGGGCAGGATGCCGACACGCCATTATCAAGCACGATTAATAGCGAGCTCGATAAGATTAAAAAAGAGACCGTATCGGAAATTAATGCCAGGGTAGACGAAGCAATAACGGATAATCTTGCCACTTCGAAGGCTAATCTGAATAATATTCTGGAGAGTAAAATCTCAACTGAGTTTGAAGAATTTTCTTCAACGTTAATTAGCGCGTTGCCACCCGGCGATGTAGCCGATTCAATAGTGGCGCAAATTGCTGCATATCGAGATGAGTTGATAGATGAAATTAGATCGACAATTGAAGGGGAAATGAATAGCCAGATGGATGTATTTAAAACTAAGATTTCCGATGAACTTATTGCTACCGTTAATACCAAGTTCAACAATTATAAATACCGGCTTTCTCCATCTAATCCCGACAGCCCAATCTATAAGGCCATTAAAGACGAGATTGAAACATTCAAATCAGATTTAAAAGATGAGGAAGTAGATATCGCTATCAACACTGAACCAATTGAACTCAACAGCGAAGAGTATCTGCCTAAGGAAATTAAATATTTCGATCGCTATTCATCCGGGGCGATACCGTTGGTCATTGTCTTGATATTTTTACTAAAAGCTGCCACTTCCCTGTCTCAAGATCGTGAAAGCGGAGTATTGGAGCGGCTGTTTTCGACTCCGGCTAAACGAGCTAAAGTCATGCTGTCAAAAATTATTTCCAATGTCTTAATCGGATTGTTTTCGTTGGTGGCTATAATTATAATGTTGAAATTCGGTTTTGGTGCCGCACTTGGCAATTGGGGACTGGTATTTCTAATTTCCTTTATTATAGCTGTCGTATCGGTATCGATGGGCATGCTGATATCGGTGATTACTCGCGACTTGCCGTCTTCAATCCAATTCGCTTTTTATACCTTTTTTATGATCGTTCTAACGTCAGAGTTCTTTTTTGCTAAAGAAAATATTCATCCCTATTTTAGTTTTGCAACAAAAATCAATCCATTAACATACGCTATCTCCGCCTTGCGTAAAGTCAATTTGTTTAATTGGGGATTTCGAGAAATATGGTTTGAGTTGACGATTATGATGGTGTTCGCCATTACCTATTCGGTTATTGCTATCGTTTTAGTTAGCCGGGAGAAGAAGTGAGATTATTTATATATCTTTGCGGTATGTTATAATATGGGCAATAAAGTTTATTTATAGGAGGCAATAATGTCACCACGACTTAAGTGGCTCGTAGCGATATTGATAGTTGTAGTTCTTGGGCTCGTTGGAGTGGGAACTTATTATATATTGTCGAACCGGTCGAGTATTAGCGCGTCAACCGCCGAGACCGATTTATCAGAATATTACTCAATGAGAGTTGTCGGCGAAACCTATGCGGTTATTCCGCCGGGAACCTCTGCTCTTGCTCAGGCATATTTAACCGCCGGACAATCAAATCAGCGGTTATATGTCAGGCTTAAAGATACTGATAATAATGCAATACAATCAGTTCAGTTTTATCCCTATGTACAATCGTCAACTTGTAATATTATCGGACGATCGGTCTGCTATGAAATTGGTAAGACACCTATCGACATATCATATACAGTGAGTGACTCAACATATAATAATGTTCAAGTTGTCAATATCGAAAATATGCCTGACTATGACGATTTAGATGCTGTAACTTTTGCTGAGATAATGGGATCGGCCGGTTATACAGTGCCAACAGAACCAGCCGATATTTCAAAATCAATCGCTATGTTTATTACTAATGAAGCGGGTGATAAGGTTCAGGTTAGTGGTTATTTCTGGAATGGTAATTACATTAATGTTGTGGAACCGCCGGCCGAGCCTACCAATACTATTGAAATCGCGACTGGCGAGACCGTATCTTTCTGTGATGAAAGCCGGAATATTGAAGGTAATACAATGAAGTGCGATGTCTTTGTTGATTATGGTGAACTTGGCTATGCCAGAATGACACCGATTCCTTGGAGCGATGGCGCATACTTTGCAGGAATGATTGGTGGAGAATGTGACCGGTATGATGGAGAATTGAATCACTGTATTAGCTCTACCGTAAGGGCTTTTAAGGGTGGTACATACCGAATATTAAACACCGATTATCAAGTAAAAGTTACAGACGAGGATGAAGATGCGTTACCAAACCCAAACTTTAACTTGCCTGACGAAGAGGATGATTCATCAGCGTGTGGCACCGATGAATATGAATATGCCTACACACCGAACAAGTGGAATCTAAGAACCAACTTCTTTACTCCTAGCGACACCACCGCCAAATTGAGTGACTACTTAAATGGCATAATTGGTAATACGGCCGTTAAAACCTATGCCTATGATGGCGCTACAAACACTTATGTAACTAATCCAGCTCTATCAACGGTATCACCTGGGATTGGCTATTGGTTAAAAGGAACGGCCAATAGTCCGATTTGTATCCCTGCCACCGAAGCCTCAGCATTTATTAGTACATCGGTTACTATCCCAAGCACGGTATCGATTATGGGCAATCCAACTGTGTCAGAGATTGCAATGTCTGATATCGAGTTTATATATAACGGCAGTACCATGACATTGGCAGAAGCGGCTAATCAATCGACCCCACTTGTCAGAGCAATCTTCGTCTTCTCGCCGACTGAAAATGCCTATATCAGCTATTATGCCAGTATCTACACAAGTAATATCGCGGCCGGCGGCCATGCTATGGAAGAACTAGTGGACCAGAAATTAGCGGCTGGGGAAGGTTTCTGGCTAGTGCTAAGTTCTAAAGTATCGGGAGCGCAATTGAAGTTTTAAGACGTTATCGAAATAGGCGATTACAAGTGCACCAATCGAAAAAGGTTGGTGCACTTTTGTAGTCGAGAAAGTTAGGTGCTTGACAAGTGAGAAGAATGATATAATATAAAACAGTACCAAGTTAAGCAAGGTAGTAATTAATAAACAATTCAACAATATGGAAACCCAATTAAAAAAAGGTGTTTTAGAGCTCTGCGTCATGTCCGTATTGGAGCAACACGACTGTTATGGCTATGAGTTGGTAAACACGATTTCTAAAAAAATCGCTATTGCTGAAGGTACTATCTATCCCCTTCTTCGACGATTAAAAAACGATGGTTACGTTGAAACATATTTGCAGGAATCAACTGGTGGACCGCCTCGTAAATATTATAAATTAACCGACAGGGGTCGGAAAATGAATAAAGAATTAAAAGAGGAGTGGGATACGTTTTTTAAAAACGTAAATGACCTACTAAAAGGATTACACAATGAACAAGAATGAATTTATTAAAAAATTAAAACATGGTTTATCGGGATTACCGGAAGATGAAGTTGTTGATATTGTATCCGATTATGAAGATCACTTTATTGCCGGGGCATCGGAGGGAAGAACTGAATCGGAAATTGCCAGCGGTCTTGGCGACCCTAATCAAATAGCTCGGCAAATGACGGCCAGTAATATTATTAAAAAGGCCGAGAAAAATATTTCATTTGTAAATATTTCAAGGGCGATATTTGCTACGGCCGGACTCGGATTTATTAACTTAGTGTTTGTGATATGGCCCTACCTGGCAATAGTTGGGTTTATCCTTGGTCTGTTAGCCACCGGAATTGGGATTATTTCGGTCGGTGTAGTTACGGTGATGATCAGTATTTTCTCACTTTTTAATCCGGATTTAGTTGGCCATTATGTCAATCTGGGATTATATCCTGCAGCCGGATTATTTATGGGCATCTCTGCCTCAACTTTTGGATTGTTATTCATTATCGGTTGGGGATATCTGGTCAAGTGGTTCTATATCCTAACGGTAAAATATCTAAAACTGAACGTAAAAATTATTACCGGGGAGAAAAAGTAAAATGAAAAATTTTATTTGGATTCTGGTGGCTATTACCCTAATGTCTTTTACGATCGGAATGGTAATTATTGCCGAGGCTGGCGGTATCGAACTAATGGATAAAGTCAGTGTAAGCGAGACATATGCAGAATCGCCTGAGGGTGTTGATACGATTCTCGTTCACGGATCTAGTGAATCAATTGTTGTGAAGCCGTCACCAGATGATATGATTCATTATTCAGTATCAGGAAAATCTTCTTACGATGGAACTTTAGGCAAGGTCGATAATACTGCCGCTACCGATGGTCTATTGGAATTTTCAATTGAGGAGCCAACACAGTTTTTATTTGTCGATTTTATTAACGACTTACAACAGATTGTAGAAATCCCCAAGAGTTACCAGGGGACAATTACCCTCGCTACCGTTTCCGGCTTTATCGAAGTTTCAGATTTAAATAATGTAAAACTGGGAGTAGAAACTACTTCCGGAGCTATTAGAGTTCTTGATTGTACCGGTTCCATAGCGGCCGAGAGTACTTCGGGTGGTATTTATATTAAAGTTCAAGAGTTACTCGGCGACATACGAGTTCAGAATACATCCGGTCGAGTGTCATTAGTACTTCCCGAATCAGTTAAAGCCCAAATGGATTTCAACAGTACTTCGGGATCACTGAAAAATGAATCGTCATTTGATATCGAAAAAACCGGAAAGAACACATATCAGTCAGTTGATTCAGATGGACCATATATGGTTCTTGTAAAGACGGTATCGGGTGGAATGAAAATAAGTAATAATGGGAGCTACAAATGATCGAAATCAAAGATGTTACTAAAGTATACGGTATCGATGGCCAACAGTTATGTGCCTTGGATAACGTCAGTTTAAAGATTAAAAAAGGTGAGTTTATCATTATCCTGGGTCAGTCAGGTTGCGGAAAATCAACGTTATTAAATATTTTAGGTGGAATGGATCGGCCGACCTATGGCGAAGTTACAATTGAGGGTGAAAATCTGGCCAAAAAAAAGCCTGATCAGTTAGCTCGATATCGCCGAGAACAAGTTGGCATGATTTTCCAGAAATTTAATCTGATTGGTGATATGAGCTTACTGGAAAACGTAATGATGCCCCTTAAATTTTCAGGTTATGATTCCAGAAAACAAAAACGTATTGCATTGAAAGCTTTAGAGGAAGTTGGATTATTGAAACGGGCTAAAAGCTTGCCAGGCAAATTATCGGGCGGACAACAGCAAAGAGTTGCGGTAGCACGAAGTCTGGTTAATAATCCAGCCATATTACTCTGCGATGAGCCAACCGGAAATTTAGATTCTAAAACCGGCAAGGAAATTATGGATATGATAGCTAGTTTGAATCACAAGGGGCATACGATTGTAATGGTTACTCATAATGAACAATATGCAAGCTATGCCAATCGGGTTATTAAAATGCTGGATGGGAAAATAGTCGATAGAGTTGTAATCAACAAAACTCTACCCAAGTCGGAATTTATACCAACCAAAAGTAAAACCATAAAATTCTTATCTCGTATTAAATTGGCGTTAAAAAATCTTAAAAGACGAAAATTACGTTTTTTCTTAACGGCCTTTGGAGTGTCGATTGGTGCTATGGCGATTGTGGTTCTAGTTTCATTTGGAGCCGGTTTACAACGTGATGTCGATAGGCAGATAAAGGACTTTAACCAAGTCGAAGAAATCACTGTCAGTGGTGAAAAAACATCTGGACTTAATTTTAGTATGGGAGCTGATTTTGAAAAAAAGGATGTAAAGCCACTTAACGACACTACAATTAATGAGTTAAGTGCTATAGATAATGTTCAAACCGTTTATCCCAACGTGTATGATTCCGGAGAGATAAAGTATGGCGATAAGGTAGCTGTGTTTTATTCGGCCAACTCGAAGCCGGTTAATGTAGTTAAGGATGAAACCAAACAAAAGATTGCCTATGGATCATATTTTGAAAGCGACTCGGAAAATTCTGTGATCTTGCCGTATGGACAAGCGGTGGCATTAGGATTTAATAATCCGGCTGATGCAGTGGGTAAAGATGTGATTCTAAGACTGAAGTCGAATCAGAAAGAATATACTTTGACTATTAAAGGAGTATATTCTCAAGATGAGAAAATGGCGTATAACACATTAATTCCAAATTTACGTGCTCAAGAAATCTGGCGCGATGTTAAGGCTGATGATGTCAAAAAAATCGACGGGTATGTATACACTGAATTAGTAGTTCGAGTGAATGATGTTAGTAGGGTATCGGATGTTAAGTCGGCAATTGATGCAAAGGGTTTTGGAACATATTCGTACGAAGATGTAGCCAAGCAAATTTCTAGAATATTTATTGTTATGCAAGTTGTTCTCGGGATAGTGGGGGGTATCGCCCTATTGGTTGCATCGCTTGGTATTGCCAATACTATGCTGATGTCGGTTCTTGAAAGAACTAAAGAAATCGGGATTATGAAGGCGATTGGAGCTCGAGGTCGGGATATAAGTTCGGTATTTCTATCTGAAGCGTTTCTAATCGGCTTATTCGGTGGTTTATTCGGGTTATTATTAGGTTATGGTGGCGCACATATTTGTGAAACTGTCATGAATAACTATATTACGGCTAACGATATGAGTAGTGAGACATTAAGTTTCTATGTCCCATATTATCTATCGATCGGAGTAGTAATATTTTCCGTTCTGGTATCATCATTAGCCGGCTATTTCCCGGCTAAGCGAGCTGCAAAGCTTGATCCGGTTAATGCACTAAGAGACGAATAATAGGAAATCAAAAAATGCCATCTTATAAGATGGCATTTTTGTATTCTTTTATTGATTAGCGCCGGTAACTGGTAGCGTCGCATTAGCCGGGACTGAGACTGATGTAGTTGATGTATCTGACGTTGTTGTAGTTGTTGTAACTACAACTGGGGCATTAATTGTGTAATCAATTTCAGATTCTTCATTAAAGCCAAACGACATCCAGTCACTGTCATTACCTAAGTCGTCGATGGCATAACCCTGCCAGTGATAATTGCCGGGTAATTGATTGGGCACTAAAACCATAGCCTCAAAGCCAAGCGGACTATCATAAGGGATTGATGTGCCACAGGCGGTAGCCACATTGGTAAAGTCGGTACCAATCGGTTGGGTTTCGACACAGAGAGTGATGTCACCAGTGGGATTATCACCGGCTACCCAAGAGGTGAACAAAACACTGGAGGTTAAGGCGCTAGTTCCAATCGTAATTGGAGAGTAGTCGGCCGGTTCGTTTTGATAGGCGTCGGTATACATCGGATCACCGCCAATAGCGGTGGTTTCCGTTGTAGACTGTCCTGCCCATAAAAGAGTAGCCAAGAGCCCGCACACAATAAAACGACAAATCTTGTTTATCAAAATTCCTCCTAATAGCAGTATAACAAATATAATATTATTAGTTTATTGATAGACTATTGATATGAAAATAATTTCCTGGAATGTAAATGGGATTCGCTCGACCCATGGCTTTATTGACAATATTCATCGGTTGGATCCCGATATAGTCTGTCTTCAAGAAATCAAAGCCGATGCTACTCAATTACCACAACTTGCGGGATATCAACTATTTGTTAATTCGGCCAATAAAAAAGGTTATAGCGGCGTAGTAATTTACACTCGAATAAAGCCATTATCAAGCCGGACTGATTTGGGACTAACTCAATTTGACGATGAGGGGCGGTTTATTGAACTTACTTATAATAACTGGACTCTAATTAATATTTATATTCCTCACGGTGGACGCGATAAATCCAAGCTGGATTATAAACTGGAAGTTTATCAGCGTTTGCAGACGCAGCTTAAAGAGTTGAAGGACGATAAAGTAATTATCGTTGGTGATTTCAATGTGGCTCATAATGATATTGATGTTTGCCGCGCCAAACAAAACCATAAAAATACAATGTTTACCGACATTGAACGAACGCAAATTAATAACATAATTCAATTTGGTTTTATCGATGCTTTTCGCCTATTACACGATGAGGCTAATAATTTCACATGGTGGCCATACGCCTATGAAGCGAGAAAAAGAAATATCGGATGGCGGATTGATTATACATTCATTAATAATTTTAAATTTGAGTTAATTGGTGCAAAGATACTTAATCAAATAACCGGATCAGATCATTGCCCGATTGAAATAGAGTTAGATATAGACAGATATAACAAAAAATAATATAATCTAATTGTGCGCGTAAGGGTCCGGCAAGTGAGAGGAGGGAGAAAATGCCGGAGGATGGTTGCGCTGTGAACGGCTGTCGCAGACCCCTTGGGACGGGCATGATCTATCAAGCATGTGGAAGGTTGGTCTGCCAACACCACCATCAGTTGTACATAGAGGGTGGTATGAAACCGGACTTCCTGAAGAGGAGGGGAACGGTAAGGGGCGTGCCGAACCAATATCGTCTCGATGTAGACGTCACGCTGCTCGACGGAAAGTGAGAGTGAGCATGTGAAGGAAGAGGACATCGGCCGGTAACACCCCCGGAGCAATCGCTTCGGGGTATTTTTATACAATAACTAAAATGCTATATAATATATAATATGGATAAGATAAAAGGACTAAGAGTGTTAGTAATTGGGGGCAATGGGTTTTTAGGTTATCACATTGCCAAGTTGCTGGAAGATAAGTCAGTAAATATCGGTATCCTTATTCGGCCGGACGATCAGATGCAAGTTAAATATACTCATAATCCCCGAATTCATCGGATTGATCTAACTGATGCAACGATTGAGGAGCTAAAAAAAATTCTCAAGGACTACGATATGGTTGTATTTGCGGCTGGAATTGATGATCGATTTACGCCCCCCAAACCGGCTTTAGATTTTTTTAGGAAAAATAATGTTGAGACTACCCGGAAGGTTCTAACGGCAGCGGCATTTGTTGGAGTTAAAAGAATGGTCGTCCTTGGCTCGTATTTTGCTTATTTTGCGCGAAAATGGCCGGAAAAAAGAATGGATCTTCACCCATATGTTAAAAGTCGACTCGAGCAAGAAGAGTTGGCTGATTCGCCGGAAGCAGGCGGAGTAAGAGTTGTGACACTCGAACTACCATATATATTTGGAACTATGACTGGCAAGACACCACTATGGAAACCGTTAGTGAAATATATTGCTAAAAGTCGGGTTGTATATTATCCGTCGGGTGGAACGACGATGATTGCGGTTGATGATGTGGCTAAAGCGGTATATGGTGCCTTAACTGTCGATACGCCGAGAAAGACATATGTAATTGGTGGAAAAAATATCGGATGGACTGACTTTATCAAACTGATAAGTAAATATTCGGGACAGGAAGATAAGCGAGTTGTGACTTTACCGAATTGGCTAGTTAAATTCGGAGCTTGGATTCTGAGTTTAAAACATTTGATACAAGGCCGTGAAAGTGGCTTAAAGGTAGTGCCATTTATCGATATTCAAACCGCAAAAACATATGTCGATGAAACCGATGCCCAAAAGGATTTAAAATACAGCCCCGGTGATTTGTATAAAGCAATCGAAGTAACTGTTAAAGAATGTCTAAAGGAGTAGCTATGGATCTCGTTACCGGAGCTACCGGCCATATTGGAAATGTACTGGTCCGTACATTGTTAAAACACGGTCGTAAAGTAAGGTGTTTGATACGTAAGGGAGAAAAAACCGAATCATTAAAAGATTTGACGGTTGAATACGTTGAGGGTGATATCACTGATTACAGTTCGGTCGATAAAGCGTGTAAGGGAGTTGACGTTGTTTATCACTTAGCGGCTGTGATATCTGTATTGCCAGGTAAGAAAAAACTTATTGAATCGGTTAATATTGGAGGGACTAACAATATTATTCGTGCCTGTGTCGATAATCGAATTAATAAATTGTTGTATGTAAGTACTATTCACGCTTTAAGGGAACCTCCAATTGGACAAGCAATTACTGAAGACGTTGGGTTTGATCCAAAAACTAAA
>Ga0265297_10003146_pt1 | contig 30796 bp, 27 predicted proteins | sample Munlanlwell13791_FD_192502 | JGI IMG/M metagenome (GOLD analysis project Ga0265297, IMG submission 192502) | Leachate microbial communities from a municipal landfill in Southern Ontario, Canada - Leachate well 137-91 | ecosystem: Engineered > Solid waste > Landfill > Unclassified | place...
AAGCTAGATTTACCAACATTAGGTAAACCAATGAAACCAACATCAGCAATCATCTTTAATTCCAATCTTAAGGTGTAGGCTTCTCCAGGAATTCCTGACTGAGACTGCATTGGAGTTGTATTTGTTGAAGAACGGAAAAGGAAATTACCTCTTCCCCCTTTTCCTCCCTTTGCAATTAAAACTGGCTCGCCAATCTTAACAATCTCTATCTTTTCGTTCTTATCTAAATTAGTAATTACTGTTCCGACGGGAACTTTGAAAATAACATCTTTACCATTAGCTCCATCAACGAACTCACCTTTTCCATTTCCCCCATCCTCAGCCTGAACTGCTTTTTTAAAACGGAATTGTTTTAAAGCGCTTAAATCAGAAACTCCGACAAAGTAAAAACTACCTCCTTCTCCTCCGGAGCCTCCTGTCGGACCTAAGGCAAATCTACTTTTTTGGAATGCAACGCATCCCTTACCTCCATTTCCTGCTCGGACTCTAATTGTTACGTCATCTATTAACATATACTAGATATATAGCACAGATAAGCAAGAGAAACAAATGAAATAATCTTTGAATTTAAAAAAAAAGAAAAGCGTAAGTTAATAATTCTTACGCTTTTACTTTCTAGAAATTACCTATGTATTTAATAATAACAATACCTCTATATCCGGCACCACCAGTACCATTGGAAGTTGTTCCCGCACCACCTCCTCCATAATAGGTAGCAGCTCCGCCATTACCATTTCCACCTCCTCCGATTCCACCAGCCGCAGGAGTTCCACCTCCACCACCGCCTCCTCCAGCATAATAGACTGATGAACCGGTTATGCTACTAGCACGACCAGGTCCTCCAACTCCAGCAGTTGAACAGCCGGGTGAATTACCTCCCGCTCCGCCAGCTCCACCACCACCTCCTCCTGAATCATTACCAGCTCCACAACCATAGCCAGGAGCTCCACCGGCATATCCTTGTCCCGAAGTACCCGCACCTCCAACTGATCCCGCACAAGCACTAGCTCCACCACCTGACCCTCCAGTAACACCAGGACAACTTGCAGTACCTCCACCAATTGCAGTTAATGTACCAAAAACAGAATTACTACCGTTAGAACCACCAGCCCCTCCTGCTCCAACCGTAACAGGTATTGAAGCACCAGGTGTAACTTCATAACCAGTACCAGTTAACATTCCACCAGCTCCACCACCTCCTCCATACCATCCATTATATCCGCCCCCTCCACCAGCAATAACTAAATATTCAACTGAATTAACTCCTGCTGGAACAGTCCAAGAGTATGTTCCAACGGTTGAATAAGTTTGCAAACCGTAATTTGCTGCGACTGTAGCACAAGCCCCACTACTAGCTCCACCATCCAAACCAGCGCAAGTCCAGGAATATGTTCCCGTCATTCCAGTAACAGTACCAGTAGCACAAGCTTCAGTTCCAGTTGGAGTAGTCGAAGCATATTTTCCATTCTTTGAACCACAAGCACCAGCAACAGGAAGGTTCAGTGTTGCACAAGATACATCTGCTCCACCACTAGTTCCGGCGCAAGTCCAATTCCAAGGACCGCTTCCACTAACAGTTGAAGCTGCTCCAACATTACAGAGATTAGTTGTAGGAATTGAACTCAAATTAGCTCCATTACTAGAACCACAAACACCAGGAACGGGAGCGTTAGTTGAATAGGTATTGGTTGAAGAATCGAATTGATAGGAATAGGTGTTGGTAAGGGTTGATGAAAGTTTAAAACTAGTTCCGTCTGATTCGTAAGTATATGTTCCTTCGTTAACACTAGGAATATATTCTTCGATTAATGGGTCAAGATTAGGACAACTACCGATAGTACAGCCAGCTTCTTCTGGATAGGTTCCGTTTAGAGTCCCAAGCATGATTGTTGCTTTTTTAATCGTGTCTAAATTGGTTTTCCTTTTTGCATCATTAGCAGCATTAGTTGCTCCATTCATAGAGACAATAACGAAGCCTGATAGAATTCCGATGATGCCAATAACAACTAGAAGTTCTATGAGAGTAAATCCCTTTTTTAATTTATTCATATTGTTTTTTTACTTCTTATTTTCTATATTATATATCAATTCTATTTTGAAAGTCAATAAATTATTTAGTAAATTATCGAAGGTCTATCTACTTTTTCCAGAAATTTATGGAAAACTAGTCTTTAATGTATTTCTTTCCCTTTATTTTCTCTGGCAAATATTCTTGCTCTTCTTTATATCCATATTTAGGACTATACTTGTATCCTTTTCCATATCCAACCTCCTCCATTAATTTAGTCACTGAATTTCTTAAGTGCAAAGGAACGGGAAGGTTCCCATACTTTCTCACATCATCAGCTACTTTTCCGTAAGCCATGTATAGTTCGTTTGATTTCTTGCATTTTGACATATACACTACCGCTTGAGCCAAAATCACATTACATTCAGGACAACCAATAAAGTGGCAAGCTTGATAGGTAGCGACTGCTTGTTCTAGCGCTCGTGAATTAGCGAGCCCAATATCTTCCGAAGCAAAGCGAACCAAACGACGAGCGATAAATAATGGGTCTTCACCTGATTCTACCATTCTTGCTAGCCAGTATAGGGCTGCATTAGCATCTGACCCTCTCATTGATTTATGGAGTGCAGAAATAATATTATAATGTTCTTCCCCATCTTTATCATAGAGCAAAGCTGCCTTTTGAGTTGCTTCTTTTATTAATTCGGCATCAACCTTATTAGAAACCGAAGCGGCATATTCTAAAATATTTAAAGCAATCCGTGCATCGCCATTACTAACTAAAGATAATAAATCAACCGCCTTTTTATCAATCTTGATTTTCAAATCACCTAATCCTCTCTTTTTATCCTTAATCGCTCTTTTGATAATCAAAGCAATGCTTTCCTTGCTTAACTGTTTAAAAACAAAAACTCTTGTTCGAGATAATAGTGCTCCTCGAACTTCAAAACTAGGATTCTCAGTAGTTGCACCGATTAAGGTTACTAGTCCACTTTCAATGTGTGGCAATAATCCATCTTGTTGTGTTTTGTTCCAGCGATGAATTTCATCGATAAAAAGAATTGTTCGCTTACCTAATCTTTGGTCAATCTTTGCCCTCTCAATTATCTCTCGCAAATCTTTAAGTCCGCTTGAAACCGCACTCACACGAACAAATTCAGATTTAGTTTGTTTGGCAATAATTGAAGCTAAAGTAGTCTTGCCGGTTCCGGGAGGACCCCAAAAAATCATTGAAGGAATTTTGTCCATCTTAATTGCTTCTCGCAACATCTTCTTTTCGCCCACAATCTCATCCTGCCCTAAAAACTCCTCCAATGTTTCTGGACGCATTCGATTAGCTAAGGGATTTTTGAAATTAATCTCGGTCATATATAAGGTTAGAATACTCTTTTTTTGTAATTTCTCCTAGGGCCCATAAATTATTCAAAGCTGAATAGTAATGCTCCTTAATTAAATAGGCTGGCACAACTGTATGATACCATCTTATCTCATCAAGCCTACCTTTAAAATAATGACCAGCAATGATCCGATAGGTTCCAAAATATAAAGTACCACTATTAACTGGCAAAGCATTAGTTAATGTTCTTGTTCCAGGGAATAAAACACCGTTAACATAAAGTTTTAATGATTTATCGTTATTATTAAAAGAAAAAGCTAAATGAGTCCACTTATCTTTAGGTAAACAATTTAAAAAGCTGGTATTAGTATATGTAGTTCCGTTATGATATTGATAATATATATCCTTTTTGTCTATACCATGAGCATAAGTCCAAAAAAATCCTACACCCTGAGCTTGACTTCCTCTATTAAACAATGTGGAATAAGTACTACTAGAAGGATTATTATAAACAAACATTTCTATGGTGTAATCATTAGAAAAATTAAGACTGCTATTATTACCAATCTGTAAATAATCATCTCCATCGAAACTCAAACAAGAATCCCTAACGCATCCATTATTTAAAGTAGTCGCCCCAACGATTGATCCGTCGCTATTAATCCCCCAAATATCATCTAGATTATCATCTAATTTCCATTCTGAAACTAAATCAAGCATAATTGAATTTTTTAAAGAATTAGAAAAAACCTGTGTCTTAGCAATGTTAGCTTTTTCAGTTATGCCACCCATAGAAACCACAATAAGACTAGAAAGAATTCCGATGATAGCTATTACCACTAACAATTCTATTAAGGTAAAGGCTGTTTTTAACATAAACATATCTATTTTTTATTTCCTAATCTCTTAGTGTGATTTTCACTAGATATAACAGAACTACCTAATTTCTTTTCTAATTCTTTTCGGGCCACCCCTGCAACATTGCCACCCTTTTGCGCCACAACCCTGTTTTGATTAAAGTTTTCTGGCTTTTCTTTTTTAGATATTTCCGTGGTTGAGGTTTCTGCCAACATATTTAGAACTAATTCTAAATTAGTCATATTGTCTCGCAAGTTTCCTTTCTTTAATTCTTTATGCTTTTTATAGTCCTTGGTTCTTAATCCTGCCCAAGCAAATGTAATGTCGTCGGTCAAAATTGCAAACTCTTCCGACTTCCTAACCCCTCTTTCTTCCCATTCATTAGTTAAGTCTTTTCTAATTTCAATACTTTTTAATCTTAAATCAACCCATTCTTTAGAATATCCTTTCTTTAAGTACGTTATTAAAGCTCTTTGAATTGCTTTTTCTGGATCTTCAGTCTCTTCGATTCTTTCATAGCCAACCCGCGCTAACCAAAGCTTAAATGGTTCAGCATTAGGCGAAGGAATAGATTGAATTATTCTAAACATTATTTCCGTATCAGCGACATCGGTCTCACGCATCTTTCCATCGGAAGCAATCATTTTCAACTGTCCGATTTTTTCGGACACTTCGCTTCCTTCTTCTTTAAGCTTTCGCTTTAAATCATCCCAATATTTTCTTGGCCTATCTGTTTCGGCTAAAACAGAAATAATATCAATAATCGAGAAATACCATTTCTCTTTTTTATCATCCCACTCTCTTCTAATTTTATTTCCTTCAAAAATAGCGATTTTATCCTTTTCCATGGCTCAAAATATTAAATATTGGACATATTCTCTTTCTTTTATTATACTGTAATAGTAATCAAAAAACAATTAAAATGGAAAATATAGACGAAATCTTCCCTAAAAACTACGACTTTAAAGCCATTGAAGATAAATGGCGAAAAGAATGGGACAAAAAAGAACTATTTAAATTCACTTATAAGGAAGGAGACAAACTTTTTACAGTCGACACTCCCCCTCCTTATGTTTCTGCTGACCACCTACACGCTGGTCATATCATGAGTTACACTCAGGCTGAATTCATTGTCCGCTACAAAAGAATGCAAGGATTCAAAGTCTTCTATCCAATGGGCTTTGATGACAATGGACTCCCCACTGAGAGATTCGTTGAAAAGAAATACAAAATAGACAAATCAAGAACTACTAAAAAAGAATTCATTGACCTTTGCTTAAAAGAAACGGAAAAAGGAATTGAAACCTACAAAAACCTCTGGAATATGTTGGGAATTTCGGTTGACTGGTCTAAAACATATAGTACCATTGCTCCTTTACCAATCAAAGTTTCCCAATGGTCTTTAATTGATTTATACAAAAAGGGTTTACTATACCGCCAAAAACTTCCTATTCTTTGGTGCCCAACCTGCCAGACGGCTATCTCTCAATCAGATTTGGAAGACAAAGAAAGAGATTCTAAAATGAATTACTTAAGCTTCCCTATTAAAGATGGAGAAAGCGTTGTGATTGCTACTACTAGACCTGAGCTATTACCAGCTTGTGTTGCTTTGTATTTCAATCCAACTGATGACCGTTACAAGGAATTAAGCAATAAGAAAGCGATTGTTCCTCTTTTCAATCAAGAAGTATCTTTTAAAACTAGCGAAGCGGTAGATAAAGAAAAAGGAACTGGTTTGATGATGGTTTGTACTTGGGGCGACCAAGAAGATTTGGAAAAATGGAGATTGGACAATCTAGAAACTAAAAGTCTATTAACTCCTGATGGCCGATTAAATGAATTAGGACAAAAATACCAAGGCCTAAAGATTGAGAAAGCTAGAGAAGAAATAATCAAAGATTTACAAGAACAAGGATTCTTAATTAGGCAGGAAGAGCTAACTCATTCCGTTAATGTTCACGAAAGATGTGACACCCCAGTTGAATTAATCTTGAGTAAACAGTGGTTTATCAAAATCTCTGACCAAAAACAAAAATGGTTGGAAATGGGAGAAAAAATTGATTGGCATCCTAAGGAAATGTTCGAGAGTTACAAGCTCTGGGTCAATTCTTTAAAATGGGACTGGTGTGTTTCTAGACAAAGATTTTACGGTGTCCCTTTCCCTTTCTGGTATTGCGAAGATTGCGGAGAGATTATTCTTCCTGACGAAAAGGATTTACCAGTTAGTCCAATGGAACAGAACCCTCCCGTTAGCAAGTGTCCTAAATGCGGCAGCACAAAAATAGTTCCCGAGGCTGACGTTATGGATACTTGGGCTACTTCATCTTGCACTCCTTTCCTTTTAAGAGAGCTAGCCAATAACAAAGAATTATTTCCAGTTGATTTAAGACCTAACGCCCACGAAATTATCCGAACTTGGGATTTCTACTCCATCGTTAAGAGCGTCTATCACTTTAATGATATTCCTTTCAAAAATATTATGGTTTCCGGTCATGGTTTAGACGAGCACGGCAAGAAGATATCAAAAAGACTAGGCAATTATGTTCCTAGCGACCAACTAGTTGATGAATTCGGTGCTGATGCGATTAGATACTGGGCCACCGGTGCTGGATTAGGACAGAACTTGAGGTTTAATCCTAAGGAAATTAAAAAAGGAAAGCAAATTACAACTAAACTTTGGAATGTTGCTAAGTTTATCGTAATGAACTTAAACGATTACGAACAAAAAGATATCAATCTTGAATATTCTGACCTTTGGATATTAAAGGAAATGAATGAAACCATTAAGAAATCTACTGAATACTTCGAAGCTTACCAATACGCTAAAGCTAAGAATGAAATTGAAGAATTCTTTATGTCTAAGTTCTGTGATTACTATGTTGAATTCATTAAATACAGACTATATGGAGATAATATGGAATCAAAACAGGCTGCAGAACACACACTAAAAATTGTTTTCTCAAACATTCTAAAAATGTTCGCTCCAATTCTTCCCTTTATTACTGATGAACTTTACACTCACTTTAGCAAAGAAGAAAGCATTCACACTTCAGCTTGGCCAACAGCAATAAAAATCGAAGGCAAGCTTGATGATTCTGATTTTAATGAAGCAATCGCCGCCATTGATGAAGTAAGAAAATATAAATCAGAGAAACAGATTTCTCTTGGTGCCGAAATTGAAGAATACAAGCTTCAAGCTAAAGTTGATTTAAATAAATACGGAGAATTCATTAAGAAAGCTATTAGAGTCAAAACTTTATCTTAATATTAAGCAAAAAATAATGTAAAGCAAAACACTCCCAAAAGGGAGTGTTTTATCTTATCTTCTTTCTTACTTAATATTAAAGTATTTACTCTTTTCAACTTTAGTTGTAGCTGCTTTCTCAACTAAGCATTCTTTTCCTTTCCTTCTTTCGATTAAAAGGTACATTACTATGATTGATAAAATTATAAGCAATATAGTAAGAATTCCAGCGTAAGCTCTTAGGTCAAGCAAAGAAATCAATCCTGCTTCACCTTCAACACTTCTTGTAACATCAATTGTTACTGTCTTGTTAACTGTAGCGTTGTTCTTAGCTGATATTTCAGCTGTGCTAACTATCTTGTTAGAACCATAGTTAAAGTTCTGTCTGCTATCAACCTTTCCTTTAAAGGTAATGATTTTTGATTCTCCCAAAGCAATTGTTCCTAAGTTCATACTGTCTAATTTTCCACCGTATGATTCTTCATTCACCTTAATATCGTTAATAGAACTAATCTTGTCTGACAAAACAGCCTTCAAAATAACATCTTCTAATGACCTGCTTCCGGTTGGAGTAATAATTACTTTGAATTCAATTTCATCATTAGGACTTGAAGTAATTGAATTCTGCCAAGCAATTTCATTTTGAGTTGTATCACGAGCTAAGGCCTCAACTGAAACACCAGCTTCTTCTTTTACGATTGGAGCGACATAACCAGTTACGCCTGATGAAGCATAGGCTCTAGCATTCTGACTTTCAGAGTAAGAAATCAAACCTTCATCACAACCAACTGACCAAGCTCGGTAATAGTACCAAGTACCATTATTCAAGTTCTTATCAATCACTGAAGTTCCTGTTCCATAATAAACAATAGTTCCGTCAGAAGAATTGATTGGATAACTACCAGCTTTTCTAGTTACCATAGTGAAGCAAGAAGATGCTCCTCTATTCCAACCTAACGAAATCTGACCGCTTCCAGCTGCTGTAGCCGTGAATCCAGTTGTTGCATCCGGCTTAGTGATGAAAGAAATATCTTGTCCCATTACTACCTCTCTTCCATTTGAAGCTTCAGCGCGGTAGTGGTAAGCTTTTCCCTTTTCTAAACCAGAAACGAAATAAGTGAATGATTGTCCCGAGGTCTTGTTAGCGACCCAAGGAGTAGTATTGTTGTATGAAGAAAGTACACCCCAGTTAAATCTTACTGAAGAATATTGTCCTCCATCACTATCTAAAATACCTTTTAGGGTTACTGAAGTTGCATTAGTGCTCTCTGGAGTAGCAGTTGTAACTTTTAATCCAGTTGAATAATTAGCTCCTGTATTTCTAACAACGATACTGACCATATCTGAATTTCTAAATCCACGAGAATCAGTAACGTAAAGAGTACAGCCATAAGTTGAATCAACATTAACCATTGGTGCGTAATAAGTTGGAGTTAATGTACTTGCATTAATCAAGCTTCCACCATTACATGTCCAGTAATATGTTAGAGCGTAACCAAATTGACTTGAAGCATAACCAGTTAATAATACTGATTGATTTTCTCCAATGTCTTTATTTGAACCAGCATCAACATTAACACCATAGCTTCCTCCGCCAGGTAAGTTTCCAACGTTAATTACAACTTGATTCCAAGCTTCATAACCGTCAGCAATTACTTTTACCTTTGCCGTGTACTGTCCGTCATAAGCATAGTTACAAAGTCCATTAGCAACATAAGTCTTACCAGTTGTATCTACTCTTAAATCCCAAGAATTATTGTTCTCACAATCAAACATGTAGGTAATAGTTCTATTATCAGCAATACCCCAAGCATTTACGTTAGCAGTTAAGCTAACTCCATTTAAAGGAGATAAACCGCTAGTAGGGTTCGCTGCTAAAGAAACACTAACACTAGAACTGCTTCCACCACCGATGCTTCCGCCAGAACCACCGCCACCGTTAGTATCTAAGACAGTGATATTCACTGTGTCAGAACTTGAATTGGCAGTACTGTTAGTTGCAGTAAAATTACAAGTATAGGTTGTGCTTGATGAAACTGCAGGAGCAGTATAAACAGGATTCAAAATCACTGTATTACTTAAACTTCCTCCGTTACAAATCCAAGAGTATGTCATAGCTAAACCATGAGGGTCAGTTGCTGTAGCAGTTAAGGTGGTAGTTGTTAATTCGTTAATACTTCTATCGACTCCTGCGTTAACTATTGGAGCATTTGAATCTGGAGGAATAGTGTCATTTACCGTAATATTTACTGAATCACTTCCAGTTAATTGATTACTATTTCTAGCTGTAAGAGTACAGGTATAAGTAGTAGTTGAAGAAACTGAAGGAGCAGTAAAGACTGGGTTCAAAATAGTTGAATTATCCAAGCTTCCGCCAGAACAAATCCAAGAATATGACATGCTCAATCCCTGAGGGTCAGTTGCTGTAGCTGATAAAGCAGCCGTTGCTAATTCATTAATACTTCTGTCTACTCCTGCATTTACAGTTGGATTGCCAGCTGGGTTATTAGAAACATTAGCATAAAAAGTAACATGACCTTGGGTTGCCCATCCACCAGCGATATCTCCAATATTAACCTCAACACTATTACCATTATTAGTTACAGGAATTAGTGTTCCTGCACCAGTTTGCTGGTTAGGAAGCCATCTAGCCTGACTTTCAAAAGTAATAGTTTGCGCTGATGTAATGTTCAAGATTACTGTGTCATTAACCTGAGGAGCATTACTAGACAAAAGAGATCCTGATAGAGTCATTTGTGAGCTAGAACCAGTTGGGAAAGTCACTCTTGCTCTAGTGTTGTTTGCAACAGTACCAACAACTCCATTGTGGTAATAAACATCAATAGATATTCTGTTTCCAGGATTAGCTGTAATTGAAGAGTACCAGTTATATGTTCCTCCATCAGTTGTATAGTTTCCAATCCTTAAGGTTTTAAGATCATTGCTCATGTAGTTAAACTGAGGATCAGCAGCAAAAGCGTTGCCGACTCCCATTAAAAATACAGAAAACAATGTCAAAAGACTCAAAGCGATTGAGTTTGAAAACATTTTGTTTTTATGTGATGTATTCATATTATTTTTTATTATTTATTTATTAATTATTAATCCAATCAAATAGTTAAAAAAGTTGGCGGAGAAAATTTTTTTAAACGGTGGCATCGACAGGACCACCCGTATCCTGGTCTCCTCCATCGTCATCTCCTCCATTACTGACATCGTTGCTAGCTTCATTGCCACTAGCTCCGTCAGAACTTCCTGAATCAAATCCTCCTTGAATTTTCTTAGTTACTCCTCCGATGACTTCCATTACGGAAACAAGCTGGTCTTGGCAGTTATAAACTGCAATGACATAAATATTTCCGTTCTTGGTCATCGGATCCTTAACCCACAATCGATAGGCTTTGTTTCCTGTCGGTAATGCTGTTGCGGTGACATTCTCCATCACCACAACTCCGTTCCTGGTCGAGACTACCATTTGATTAATGGTCTTTCCAGGAACAAATACAACTCTTTTCTTTCGGTCTTGAAGCTGCTGAAGAAGCTGCATATCCACATAGTCCTCAGCGTTGAGGATGTTGTTAGAATTGAGCGTTCTGTTAATAGACCCGAAGAATTGCATAATCTTAATGGCTTCCTCTCCATCTAGGACGTTGCGGTTGTCGCAAGTCTCTCCTTGGAGGTAGTCATCCATAAAGATCTGTGGCCCCATCGTAGGAGTCACTGTCGTCGGCACTACCGTCGGCCTCTCCGTTGCCTTTGTAGGCTGAATCGTGGAGGCACCAATAAAATTGTTCACCTGCGATACATCTTGCTGCTCTGGATTCATATGAGCTATGTAATACCAGGTGGCAATAATCACCACTAGTGCGATTATAACCACAGCAAGAATAAACTTCTTGTCGTTCGAGGTAAGTTTCATTTCAAATCTCCGCCATGCTATATACCCATGGCACTTGTTTGCCCTCGTAAATACAAGGAAAAGCAATTGCCATAGGTAATTTAAAAGAGCTTTTGAAGCTCCTATATAATAATACTATTTAGAGATTTGTCAAGGGGCAATTACTTTATGTTTGCCTGGTTCCCAAATCTTAGTTCTATGTACTCTAGCTTGTCCAATTTGCTTGAATATTTACTATCGCCTAAAAGAATGCTTAATTTTTCAATCTGCCAATCTAAATCGCAATAATCCTCAAAGACGCAAAAATGAATTTTGCAAGCCAGATTGCTTTGAACCACTATTTTGCCCTCATAAATATCAAAACCACTAACAATAATTGAATTGTTTTTCAATTTTGTTTCTATTTTAGAAAAACTCTCCAATGTCTTCTTCTTATCTAAATCTTTCACCTCCTCCTTCTCATTTATTTTTATTAAAGAAGCATATTCATCTTTCGGCTCGTAGTTTTTAATATAGCTTCCGTTCTTATCAACCAAATAGCATTTAGAATTATCGAATTCATCAGTCCAAATAGCATAAGGAGTCTTTTCAACTATCTGAAGAGAAATTCCATTAGGGAAATTCTTTTTAATCGTAACTTTTTCAATTTCTGGGAATGATTCTTTTAAACCATTAACTCCCTTCCCCATTGAAAGAAAAATACTTTCCGTACTAACATCCATTCCCAAGATAGAAAATGATGTTTTTAATTTATCTTGAGCTACCCTTTCTAAATCTTCCGTGGCAATATTATTATTTCCACTAACACTCAATTGGGAAATTTGGAACCTTGGTGAGAATAAAAGAAAACCGACTCCGGAAAGAATAATGATTGAAGCAAAGACAGAAAAAGAGAAGTAAAAATTAGTGAAGATGCTTTTCTTTCTTCTTCGAGACATTTTTCTCTTTTTAACTGTTGCCCTTCTTTTCATTATAGGTGTCGATTTATCTTTCTTAATTGTTCAAAAATATAAGTTAACCAATACAACGGTGATAAAACATAATCTTGCGTGTGAACATACTCATAAGCTTTCCCTCCGTAACCCATTTTAAATAATGTTGGCCCGGCCCAGGGATGATTAGGATTAATCTTTGGATCAACATATCCCCAAAAATCATACAACTTACAACCTCTCTTCTTCGCTTCTTTAATCGCTTCCCATTGTAAAAGATAAGGAATAGATAACTTGGCATATTTTGATAAAGAAGCTGCTTGATGGTAATAGCCTGTTCCCTGCCAAAAGATTACCAATGCTCCAGCGGCAATCTCATCATTATGCTTTCCGAATAGCAATAAAGCTTGATTATCTTTATTAAAAATTTCGAACTCATCCTTTATATACTCATCAGAAAAAGGTACAAACTTCTGCCTTAGCGCGACTTGGCGATTCAATTCCTGATAAATAGCCAAATCCTTTGCATTTTCACTCTTTTCAATCTTTACTTCGGGATTCTTCTCTGCCTGACGAATAACGTAACGCGTCGTCTTGCGCATCTCTTTCATTAATTCTTCTTCCGACAAAGAGATATCTAGTTTCCAAGTAGCGTCGTAAGCGTTGGCATGCATTGGAGAAATATTCAAACCAATCCTCTTAAGCAATCCATTGTTTTCCGAGGTTCTCTCCCATAAAGGGTTCATTCGGATAAAGCTAGCTCCTTCAGTCTTACCAATTTTTCTTAACTCTTCAATGAAAACTTTAAAAACCTCTTCCCTAATTTTAATGTCTGAACTTTCTATTGTTGGACCATGTTGAATCAATAAATAAGTTCCTCTTCTTGCCTTTATTTTAACGATTAATGCGACTCCTTGCAAGTGGGCATTATTTTCTACTGCTAAACGCCAAATCTTGAAACCTCGAGAGATTTGAAACTCGCCCCAATTCCATGAATTTAGGAAACTTTTTTCTGAGCATTTAGCAATAAACTGCTCCCATTCATTTTTAACAGTGATTTCCTTAATGATCATTTAAGATTATTAATTTTCGAGCATCTTATTTATGAACTTATTCCTCTCTCCCATAAATTTTTTGATATATTCTATCGCCTCCAATTGTTCGCTAATTTTGTTGTCTAATTCTATTGCACAAAAATTAGAAAAATAGTTAACTGGATAATTCTTTAAATAGTCCAATTCGGATAAATCATCCATATGATGACTATCGTACTGTAATTTTCTAGTCTTGCTATCGGTAAAAGAAAAATCCTTTTTAATCACACTAATATGGTTACACTTAATGGGAAATTTTGATAAGACTTCTACTTCTTTTTTATACTTATCTGATTCTAATAGTCTTAAATTTTCTAAATGAGAAAAGTCTAAACAAATTCCTCCAAATTTCTTAATCTCTTCTGCGTCCAAAGGAGAGCTTGGTGTATTCTCGATACAAATTAATTCTTTGTATTTAACTATCCATTCATTATCAATTGGGAACTCACGCTCTGAATGAGTATTAAATATTTGAGTATTATACTCCTTAGCTAAAAACTCCAATTCTTCAATATCCATATCATCTCTAAGATGAACAAAAGGAATCCTCTTAATACAAGAAGCTCTTATCATATCATAAAGGGTTTTTCGGTACTCCTTGGTTAAGCAAGTTGGAAAAAGAGCAATCTCTTCAATTTTCAGTGCCTCTATTTCCCTAAACTTTTCTTTCCAGTTAGATCCATTTGTAGTTGTTAGAGCGGGAATGAATTTCATAATTAGAATCCAAAACCAGTTATTTGCGCTGCTTTTTTAGCCATTATCATTTTAGCGTCACGAGCAGCATCATTAATACAGTCTTTTAGATATTTCTCCTGGTCTTCTTTACTCAAATCAGCATTCAAAGAAATGCTCATGATTTCGGCTTTTCCATTAATAATAACCTTGATTCCATGGTTCTCTTTTTCTACTCTCTCATTACCTAGTGCGCTCTCTAAATCTTTTAGCTTTTTTAAATCTTTTAATTTATCAAACATATCTTTTTCTTTATTATTACTATCTTATTCTGTCTTAATTATGGCAAACAGTCAAATACTGCTTTGGCGTCATCCCTCGTGATATTTATATGCGTTGGCAGACAAACAATTCTCTTCGCTATCTCTTCAGCTACTGGGCAACTTTCAGAAGTGTAACATACCTTTTCTAGTGAAGTTGAAGGAGGAACAACTGCTAAACCGAACCAACCATCATTCAAATATATTCCTTTCTTTCTGGCCATTTTTAACACCTTTGCCGGATTGACATTCCAGATTGGATATTTCAAAAATACTACTTCCCTATCTTCTCTATTCTTGAAAATAGGTTTGTATTCTTTTTTATGAAGCAATAATGAATCGTACATTTGTGCTATCTCTTGTCGATGTTTATTAAACCGATTTAATTTCTTAAATTGATGAACTGCTAATATCGCTAAAGCATTAGGCATTCTTTGTGGGAAATAATTAGGAAGCTCTCCTTTGTTTTCTTGTGCGGTTACGGCTTTACTTAAAATATTAAGATTAAGGAACATTGCTAACAATCCCCTTCCAGCCTTTGAACCATAGAGAGGTAAAACAATATTATTCATCAATACTGGATGTAGTAATTGCTGTAACGTCCAAGGTAAAGACGGATAATTAATTTCTTTTTGATAATGAGAAATTTTTTCTAGCAAAGCATCGTTATTTACCGTTACCATTCCTCCATAAACAGAAGATATTATTTTATCTCTTCCAAAACTAAAGAAACTAGCATCACCATAAGAACCACAAAAGGAACTCTTGTATTTAGCTCCTAAGACGTGAGCACAATCCTCAATTAGATAAATGTTATTAATCACGCAAATCTTCCTGATTTCATCAATCTTAGCTGGATAACCAAAGGTGTGCTGAATCATGATTGCCTTGGTTTTATCAGTAATCTTTTTAACAATCTCCTCAACTGAAATATTTAAATCATCGTCGATGTCAGTAAAGACTGGACGAGCTCCAACGTAAATAATTGGATTGATAGCCGCATTACAAGTAAAGGCTTGAACAATAACCTCATCGCCTTTTCCAATTTCCATTGCTTTTAATATGGCAATCAATGAACTTCTTCCAGAATTAAAACTAAATGCATTTTTAAATCCAAAATAATTCCTAAAGAGCCTCTCAAATTCTTTGATTTCATTTCCCTTTTGCCATTTCCAAGGTTTAAAAATCAATTCGAAAGCAAGAGAAACGTCATCTCTTTCTGTGTTTGGTGATAAAGAAATAGAAATAGTCTTCATTTATTTTATTAATTTACTAATTAGAAGACGAGGAACTCTTGACTCTAATAAAACGACGCTGCCTTCGTTAGCGATAGCAACTATCTTTTTCATTATCTTGTCTCCATTCTGCATAAATAAGATATCTTCGTCTTTCATTCCTGATTCAATCGCTCCCTTCTTTACTTCCTTAAAATAATCTTTGGAAGTAATTATTGCTAAGTCACAAACCTCTCCAATCTTTCTTCCTATTTTTCGATGAGCTTCTTTCCCTTCGCTTCCAAGCTCAATCAAACAAGGCATAACCACTATCTTTCTTCCTTCCCAATTTTTCAAGTATTCCAGGTGAGAAATAATACCATTAAAGTTAGAAGAGTAAGTAGCATCAATAACTTCGAAATCATCAAACTTTTGAATCTTCATTCCCCCATCAATTCCTTTAACTTTTTCCGCAATCGCTGATAATTCCATTCCTAACTTTTTAGCCACCGCAATCGCTGATAATAAGTTAGAAACATTATGAACTCCTTGAATATTAGCTTTAAAAAGCTGACTCTCGCCTGTTTTAAGAACCACTTTGAACGATATTCCCTCTTTATCTTCTTTGATTTCCTCGGCCCAAATATCCTGCTTCTCTGAGATTGAATATTTAATACTATTAACAGTTGAATTAAAGCTATCTTTGATTAAATCACTATCCCAGTTTAATACAGCTAATCCTTCGCCAGGCAAAGAATCAATTAATTCAAACTTACCTTTGACAATATTCTTCTGAGAACCAAAGGTTGCTAAGTGCTGATTATTTATTCCAGTTAAGATTCCGATTTTCGGTTTAGCAATCTTACATAATAGTTTTATACCCCCTCGGTTATATGCTCCCATCTCACAGATAAAGATTTCGTGTTCATCATTAACATGGTTTAAAATACATTGAGATATCCCTATTTCTGAATTTTCATTTCTTTCCGTTGAAACAACCTTGTATTCTGAAGAAAGAATCTCTTTCAAGAACTCCTTAGTTGAACTCTTGCCATAGCTACCAGTAATTCCAATAACTAAAAGATTCTCCAAAGCTTCTCTTTTCTTAATTGCTTTCTTAATAATTCTATTCCTCAAGAAGACCGTAATTGGTTGAAAGAAAAGAACAATAAAGGAAACTATTAATGGAGTTAAAATATCAAAAGCAAGAATTGCCATCGCAAATGAAGCTAAGTCAAAAATCATAAACTTAGTTGGATGCATATAACTCTGGTAAAATCCTACACCCAAAACAGCCGTGATTACTCCTAAAGGAATAAAAATAATCGGTAAGAGCAAAGATATCTTTGAAGTTACCTGTGGCCCCTTCACTTTCCTTCTTAATAGTCCGACTAAAGCAATGAATCCTTCTAAAATATACAACAAGAAAACCAAAGGAATGCAGGCAATAATAAATGTACTAGCCTGTCCTAAAAATATATTAATATATTCAGGATAAATGTAAGTTGCCGAACCCATAATCAATAATGTTCCTAGGAAAACTAAACACTTGAAAAGAAAACTCCAGCTTCTAATAATCTTCTTCCCACTATAAGTATCAAAGTGAGCTAAGAATCTGCCAATATGATAATTCTTTAGTTGCCATAAATAGGTCCAAAACAAAAAGTTTTTAACTTCTTTGAAAAACCAGAAGAAAAGAACAGCTGAACCTAATAAAACTGGCATCCAAGGTTGTATATTCATATTTATTTATTTAAAAATTTAATAATGGTTTCACTAACTTCGACAGAATCAGTTTTATAAGGATTATGTCGAGCCCCTTGAATTATTTTTAATTCAGAATCATCGATTACTTGTTGAAAAAGAACCCCATCCTCAACGGGAGTAACTTGGTCGTCTTCTCCCCAAACAATCAAACAAGGCATGTCTACTTTAGGTAATAAGTGGGTCAAATCTTCACTTAATACCTTCTTAAATACTTCCTTCATTAAAGGATTAGCTCGATAGTAATCCGAGGTTCCAGATACCTTGTAAGCTAATTTTTCAAAGAAAGAGTAAGCGCGAGAATCTTTCGAAATAACCTTCGCACCAAGTAAGGCAAAAAACTTTGAAATCCTCTGTCTCAAATTCAATCTCTCCTGTCTCACAATCGCCGCATCACAGAAGATAATCTTCAAAGGCTTAACATTCTTCTCGGTAGCTATCTTTAAAGCAATCCCCCCTCCAAAAGAATGACCTAATAAGTAAAACTTAGAGATTCTTAATGTTTTAATGAGTTCAATTATCAAATCAGCGTATTCTCCTACACCCCAAACAGTCTTTGGCATTTCTGTTTTACCAAAGCCTGGTAAATCAGGAACAATTAATTCGAACCCCTTACCCGCCATCTCATCAATCACTCTCAACCAAGAAACTGAAGAAGCGCCCCAGCCATGAAGGATTAAAAACGGCTTACCCTTTCCGGCCGTTTTATAATACAAGTCAATACCATTGATATTGATTTTATTTTCTTTGAATTCAAATAACTCCATTAACTATTTTCTTTTAATCTCTTTAAAATCTAGATACTTATGCAAAACCTTAGGAATCTTAATGCTTCCATCTTTCTGCTGATTATTTTCCAATAATGGAATTAGAATTCTGGGAGTAGCAATTCCCGTATTGTTTAATGAGTAAGTATATTTAGTCTCCCCTTCTTTGGTTTTATATCTAATTCCCAATCTTCTAGTTTGGAAATCAAAGAAGTAAGAAGAAGAGTGTGTTTCTCGATATTTATTTTGCGAAGGAACCCATGCTTCAATATCATATTTCTTGACCTGGCCCAAACCTAAGTCAGCGGCACAATTGCGGACAACGTGATAAGGAATATTTAATCCTTGCAATATTTCTTCAGCGTTTTTAGTAATTTCTTCATGTAATCTAACTGATTCTTCTTTGTCATTCTTGCAAATAACAACCTGCTCGATTTTCATAAATTCGTGAACTCTCATTATTCCTTGAGTATCCTTTCCGTAGCTACCAATTTCCGTCCTAAAGCAAGGAGAAAACCCCATATACTTAATTGGTAATTCTTCTTCTTTCAATATTTCATTTGAATGGTAACTCATCATTGCGACTTCTGAAGTTCCAGCTAAGTAGTTACCATCATGCGTTTTGTAAACTTCGTCTTTTGATTGAGGTAAATATCCAGTTCCGGTCATTGCAGCTTCATTAACTAAAGATGGAGCTTGAACAGGAGTAAAACCTTTCTTCACTAAAACATCGGCTGCGTACTGCCAGATAGCCATACAAATTAAAAAGGCCTCTCTTTTTAAAAAGTATCCTCTAAAACCAACTACTTTAGTTCCACGGTCAAAATCAACCAAATCTAAATCTTTAGCTAACTGAACATGGTCTTTAATCGGAAAATTGAATTCAGGAATCTTTCCCCATTTTCTAACTTCAACATTATCTTCGTCAGAGTCACCATCAGAAACTGATTCATCAGGAATGTTAGGAACAAGCAACATCAATCTTTCAAATTCTTCATTAACTTTCTTGTATTCCTCTTCTTCATTGTCTGAATTTTTGTCCAGCTCTCTCATTTGAGCAATCACATCCTCTCTTTCTTCTTTAGTTTTCGCTTCTTGAATCCTCTTATTAGCCTGATTTTTCATTGCACTCTTATTTTCGATAGCAATGATTAACTCTCTTCTCTTTACGTCAACTGCTAAAAGATTATCAACATCGAATTTGACCTTTTTCTTTCGGCAAGCCTCTTTCACCTTTTCAGGGTTTTCGCGAATAAATTTAATATCTAACATATGTTCAAATCTCTATTATTTTATATACATAATATCAATTTAGAGGAAAAAAAGCAATAAAAAAAGAGGGAGGAGCTTATATTGATTATAAGACATCCTCCTCACGAGAAGCGGTTTCCGCTTCTTTGTTCTTCGGAGCACCATTGATGTGTTCCGAAATCCGTTTAATTGCTGCCTTATCAAAGGCAACGTTACAACATGTAGACATGCACATCTTTGTACCTCCTACAAGCACACCATACCTAAAAAATAAAGCTGTGTCAAAATAAATAAAAAAAGAAGGTATATAGCTCAGACATGAAGATGGTCATAGTCAATTAAGCTAGTTACCTCCAGGGAGTTCTCGTAAGGAAAGAATCTCCCATCTGCAATTGCGGCTGCAGAAATCCGTCCGATATTCGGGTTGACGTTTGATAAACCATACCATCCATCAATGTCGATATCGTTAATGAGGGCTTTCACCAAAAGGATATTTACCTCTTGAGAGCCGTTGAATCGTTCAATGATTGGCTTCACATTGTCGTCCTGCGGCACAAAGTAATGTTTCGCATGAACGAAAACTGATTCAGCAATAGACTTCGACAGAAGGCTGTTGTCAGACATGAAGCCGATAACGACATTTGGCATCTGTGGTATTTTTTTCACTAGACACTCAGCCAGTTCGTTGATTTTGTCTTCGTCTTCAATTCGCGAAAAGTCAAATTCGGTAAGTCCGTCTCGCCTGTAAATGACTCTCCGCTCTCTCAACATATCTGCAACGTCTCGTGGAGACGGCATCTTGTTTTCGCCTCTGGTGTTCATGAACAATCACGCTCGATGAGCTAATATTGTAATAGCAAAAAAAGAAAATAGTGTCAAAAAAACAAAAACCCAGGTTTCCCTGGGTTAATTCTATTCTTTTTCCTTCATTAACGGAAATAATATTACTTCCCTTAATGAACCTGAGTCAGTTAACATTGAAATAATTCTATCAATTCCCATTCCGAACCCAGCAGCAGGAGGCATTCCATATTCCAAAGCTTCAATGAAATCTTCGTCAGCTCTTTGGGCTTCTTCGAATCCCCCTTCAAACAATCTTTCTTGTCCTCGCAATATATTCCCTTGGTCTAGTGCATCATTTTGTTCTGAGAAAGCATTAATAACTTCTGCTCCCGCTAAAACTAATTGGAAATTAGCTAGCTTTTCTTTATCTAATCCTTTAGCTAGAGGTTGGAACCCTTTTGGATGATGAATAACAAAAGTTGGCTGGATTATGTTTGGTCGACAATATTTCTTGTAAATCTCATCAGCAATGTTTGGTTTATCAGCTCCTTCAGGAACATCAATTCCTAGCTCAACTGCTTTATCAAATAAAGCTTTCTCATTTAATTCTTCGTACTTAATTCCTGTATACTTTTCTAGTAATGCAAAGAATTCAATTCTCTCCCAAGGACCGTTAAAGTTTAATACTGTTTCACCATACTTAACTTCTTTGGTTCCTAAAACCTTAGTTAAGATAGTATCAAACATTCTTTCGGTCATCTTCATCAACTGTTTGTAATCGGCATAAGCCCAGTAGAATTCAATCATCGTAAAATCAGGATTGTGGAATTTATCAATTCCTTCATTCCTGAAACATTTTCCAATTTCATAAATCTTTTCAAAGCCTCCCACCATTAATCTCTTTAAATACAATTCAGGAGATATTCTTAAAAACACATCGACATCCATTGCGTTCAAATGAGTTTTAAAAGGCTTGGCTCTGGCTCCACCATATATTGGTTGAAGAATTGGAGTCTCTACCTCAAAGAATCCTTCGTTGTTTAAAAAGTTTCTTAACTCTTTGATAAAATTAGAACGAATAATGAATTTGTTTTTCGCTTCAGCCGAAAACATCAAATCAAGATATCTCTTTCTGTATCTCTCTTCAATATCTTGTAATCCGTGCCATTTTTCTGGCAATGGACGTAAAGATTTACAAATCATTTTGTAGTCAATTATCTGAAGAGTCTTTTCTCCTCTTTTAGTTTCGAACAAAACTCCACGCGCCTCGATAAAATCACCAATATCAAAATCATCTAAAAATGATTGATAATTCGCTTCTCCCATTTTATCAATTGCCAATAATCCTTGAATTCTTCCGGTTCCATCTTCAAAGTCAATGAAAGTCAAAGCACCGTGAGTTCTAACAGTCCTCACTCTTCCCACTAGAATTACCTCTTCTTCTTTTGATGATAGAGATGCAAAATCTTCTAAAACCTTCTTGATTTCGTGAGTTCTTTTGACTTCAATAGGATATACATTGGTTCCGCTCTTAGCGAGCTTCTCTAACTTTTCTATCCTATTTTGTCTGATTTCGTCTGAGGTAGACATATTTTTATTCTATTTTTAGTATTTTGTATTTAAGAGATCCTTTTGGAGTTTTAATTTCTACTTCAGCTCCTTTAGGTTTATTCATTAAGGCAACACCTAGTGGCGATTTGAAAGAAATCATTCCTTCCATTGGATTGGCTTCTTCCTCTCCAACGACGTGATATCTTTCTTCATCATTACCTTGTTTAATTGTAACATATGATCCGATTTGAACCCAGCCTTTGTTCTCATTGTCTTTAATGACAATAGCTGAACTAATCAATCTTTCTAGATCAAGTATTTTCCCCTCAACTGCAGCTTGGTTGTCTTTTGCCTCATCATAGGCTGCATTTTCTGAAAGGTCTCCAAACGAAATAGCTTCTTTTAGTTCCTCGGCTACCTCTATTCTTCCCTCTTTTTTAAGGTATTCAAGCTCTTTTTTAAGCTTATCTAAACCTTCTTGTGTTAAATATTTACTATCCATAATGTATGTTTGTTCCACAATTCCATTCAGTTTTAAAAACAAAAAGAACAGCGGATGTTAATTGTATTCAATTTAGGAAAAAGGGCTTAATCACGAGATTAATCCTTTTAACCGTAGTATAGCATATATTTTTGAGAAATCAAGGGAAATAAAAAAAGAGGAGATTTTGTTGCAGAGTTCTCCAAAACTCCTTTTGGCTTCTTACGGCCACCCTTTTGTTGCAAGGTTTTTGTTCTTATACCTTGCATCATTGGTGATGTCTTTTCCGAACCAATCTGGCACTTCAAAAACATCAGCCTCTTCCTTGCTGCCAAACTCGACTTCCACCGTAATGTGGTTTGGACCCTCCAAATCACCACGATAGATGTCAACTTCTGCAACTTTATTATTAGGAAGATTAATTTCGTACCGGTCCTTTATGACTGAACCGATACTAGCAGGAAGCAAATATTTATAGGCTTCTTGGGAAATCTTTTGTTCCCATTCGTTCCTTATGAGCGCTCCGTCACCTTTGATGGTTAAGAAGTGCTCACCTCCCTTTTTACGGATTCTTACTTCTCTATCTTTCGATAGGCAGATGTAATGCTGTTCTATCCGAGAACAACTTACGCCCGCCACATAGAGAAGGTTTCCAATCAAGTACTTTTTCTCTATTTCCATTTTTTATTCCTCCAACGCTTTGATTATTTCATCAAAGCATTGCGTTCGCTTCTCCAGCGTAATCCTTTGGGGATAAGTTGCACCGCCGACAAGCCCGCGACCCCCTCCCTTGAAATTGTCGTTAATCTTTCGGGAGATAACCGTAAACTTTTCGGATACAATTTCGTATGCAATCCGTCCATCGGACCAAACCGCAATAACGACATCGCATTTGCTCTCCTTGAGAAGATACCGTTTGGCATCTTTTGCCTCAAGAGCATCCAGCGCAAACGCCAAGGCGACGTTAGCAACGACACCATCAATCGATATACAATATTTTTCAACGGTTTCGTTCATTCGTCGGAGCGCATCTGCCTTAATTACCTGGTACTGCTTATAAGCAATATCGAAGTTAGCAGACCAGACAATTCCCTCGGCAAGCTGATTTACAATCATTTCTTTAGGGTATCCAGACGTAATCACGTCTTGGACTCTGCAGGCAAAATCGAAATCACCTTGCCTCGACCCTTTGCCAGAGAAATCGTGCGCCCGTGCTAAGCGAGCAAGCTGTTTAGCTATTTCGCTTTCCGGAAGAAGTTTCTTCTGTAGAATCTCGGAAGCACAAAGCTTTTCATTGACGATAAGCTTTCTTAAAGCTGAGCCAACCTTTGTTAGTGCCTCCTCGTCCCATCGGTGGTGGTCAAACCACGAAACCTTTGAGGCAAAATCACCATGCTGACCAAGAAAAGAATCAACGAGATTCTTTGAATAGCCAATGTCAGCGATTATTACCTCATCTTCAGGCCCGATTGCTTTCGACAGTTTTCGCAATGCGATGCTAATCCTTTGATAGTCGACATAATAATGCTGTGTCGCTATCCCAGACTCTCTTGCCCACATCTCTGCAATGGCATGACATACCATACCATCGACATCAACGTGAGCAAAAATATGAAGCATCAGTTTCCTCCATACATCTGCGAAAGAATTGACAAGACGCTCTTTATTGTTTTCGTCGCCTCATCCTCTTTTCCAAAAAATTTGATGGTTTGCTTCCCAGTATCGTAAGCAATTCGGGCAAAATTTATTCCCGGGACATCGTCTTGAATCCGACTTTCATCGAACTCTTTTTTGACTGCCTGGAACACTGCCAGCTCTTTTGCATTAGAGGTTGTTTTCTGCTTTCCAGATACCCTCCTTGCAAGCCGAGCTTCGACAATGTTCTGATCACATACGACCTGAATGATATAGACATTTTTTGCGCCATTCTCAACAGCTACCCGATACACCCTCTGACGCATCTCTGCGCTTGAAAAAGTTGCATCGAATAAAACGTCCACATCAGCATTCAGTAGTCTACCAAGCTCAGCGAAGGCTTGATCATAGACCCAATTTTTCTGTTCCTTAATCTTTGAAGAGTGCTTGCTGACTATTCCAGCATATGCACTTCCAAGGCAAGAAAGAGGATTCAGAATCTGCTGAAGGTCAGCCTCTGGATTATTCATTATCCAAGACTCAATCTTTTGAACAGATTCCGAATCGTTTAGGTCTACGCTTCCGAAGTCAAATTCCTTCGGAAAAAGCCTCTTCCGGACATCATCCGTCCGAATGACCGTTAGTCCAGCTGTCTTAGCCAGAGCATCGGCCATCGTTGATTTGCCTGAAGCCACATAGCCACAGGCGATAAAAACGTTAGCCATTTTACTCCGGACAATACTTTACTGCTAGGGCATAGTACTTCCTAGCAGCCTCATAGACGTTCTCCTGCTCTGCCCCCACCAGACCGTTTCCAATCATGGTGTTGATTTGCCCCCTGACAAATGCCCGGTAGCAAACATAGAAGCTAAGAAGCTTCTCGATTCCTTCAATGTCATTTGATTCAACAGTGTAGGAATCTATAATCTCCTTGGCAATATCTTCGCGTCCACGAACAATGGCGTCCATGATTGCGAATGCCACGTCGCTGATTGGGTCCATATAACTGAACTCATTTTTAAACCCAATACCATCGAAAACCTTTACTTGATCGTTTTCAACGAACATGTTGCCTGAATGCCCGTCGCCGTGACATTGCCTCATTTTTCCACCGTCCCTCCTTGCCTGGAAGTAAGAATCATTCCGAGCAATAAAAGCCCGAATGTTCGAAATGATTTCGCGGTAGCTTTCTTCGGAAATTGTCTTTCCGATTGCTTTCGCAAAATCCCTCGAAACAATGAACAACTCCTCCCAGTTTTTGGAGATGCTCGCATAAGCTATTCCCGATATCTCTTCATCGGTCTTTGCCTTCTTGTGAGCCCTGGCAAACATAATTCCTATTTGCCTGCCATGTTCTTTAGTCACTTCTCCAGTTTCGTAGAGTCGGTCTAATCCTTTTGAAGAATCAAACTTCCTCATTACGATGAAGGGATTGCCGGCAATTTCGACCGCAACAGACCCAAGGTCTGGACAATAAGCAGAGTCAATCTCTGCCGTCTTAATCGCAGCTGTCCGCCGAGCCTCAACTGAGCAGAGATTCGTAAAACCGAGATCCACTGGCTTAAAATACTTAGCCACCTTGGTGTGGCCAAAGTATAAGAGTGACATGTGGGTTTCACCAATATGGTCAACATCCTCTCCAATAAACGCTTCTACTTCTTCTTTCGTAACCATGTTCCTTCAACTCCTTTCTTTGCTTGACTCTTAAGACAGATTCTGACTACCTCCGGCAATCAAAACTACCTGCCTAAGAAGTATTTATCAATGTACACTTAGATTTAAGATAAAGGGTTTTGCCTTTTCTCAAACATTACTATTATAATATAAATACGCTACGTGTCAATATCACCACCTAAAGAAGTTTGTTAACTAGAGACCTTTTCAGCTCCGTTTTCAACTACTGTCTTCAATCTTAGAAGAACAGCTTTTGCGTTCCAAAGTTTTAGTGCTAATTTTAGCGATTAGAAACCTAAAACTTATTGCCTGTTTCAGGCAACAAACTAAAGATTTAAATCCCCAGATTGTTGCCTAAAACTATTTATTTTTCAAATAGCATCCTCCCCCTTCCCCGGCACCAAGCTCTCCCTTGGAAACTGGGAACTGACAAGGAGGTTTCTGGAAACGAAGTGGGTTAAGCCTCTTTTCCAGCCGATCTCCTTGTCAGAAGAACGGTAAACAATATTAACTTTGGAAATATTTCCGCCAAAGATTAATATCGGACAGGCGATGATTGGTGTTCACCGCTTTAAGAGTTTACTTATCACCATAATAAGTAAACTCTTTTATCTTGAAAGAACTACGCTTCTCGGAAACATTTTCCGGGAAGGCTACTGAAGACTTAATCTACAATTTGTCTTCCCGCAAAAAAAACGGCTGAGAAATCTCTTCAAAGGATTAAAATCAAAATAGACTTCGTCCTTAAAAGAGATCTCCCAGCCGTTCGAATAAACAACTAGTATCTATCGCTCCATTCGGAATACAAGCAGACCTCAACCTGATTCCTTATCCTCTAGGGGACAAAAGCGACGGGTCCATTATTTAATCTCGCGGACATGCGAGCAACTAACATATTTAATCAATGAACTCACTCAACACTAACAACGTATAATACTATCTAATTTCTGTCAAGTGATAATTATCTATACTCTTAAATCTTCCCTCCCGCAAAAACCTTCTCCCTATTCTTAACTCCAAACTTGTTAGCTAATAAGATTGTTAACTGAGCTGCAGAGAAAAAGATAAAAGTATAAAATAAATCTCCCACGAAAGCATTTCTTAAAAATGGGATACCTTCGGCATAGCAAATCATTAGTCCGGCAATAGTGTGTGGATACCAATTGGCAAAAAACCATACCGCTCCATTAGTTATCAAAAAGAAAGAAACGGTTCCCATAAGACTCATTGGCAAAGACCAAAACCACTTTTTGTTTTTAATAAATATTCCCAATAACACAACCAAAGCAAAAGCAAAATAGACGCTAGCTAATAATGGGAAATCATAGAACCCTAATTTCCAATCACTCAAAAGCATAATTGCCATTGGAACAATAAAGGCAACTCTCTTGTCTTTAAAATAGTATCCGCTAAAAAGAGCAATTGCTCCCACCGCTGTAAAGTTCATCGGGTGAGGCATGAATCTAGTCAGAAAACCAATAATAATTAGTAAATAGTAAATCATATATAAATATCTTAATTACCCCCTTCATTCACTATATCTTCTATATTCTGCTCTAGTTTCTTCTCACCAAAGTAATACCCTAGGGTTTCCCTTGCCACCAAATTGGCTAAACCGGTGTTTTGAGGCACGCTTTCAACAATAACGGTTAGAACTATCTCCGGGTCATCATAAGGCGCGAAAACAGTAATTAAGTTGTGATAAATCTCGTTCTTTCCGGTCTGGGCAGTTCCGGTCTTGGCGGCTGAAGAAACCGGTAAATATTGTAGAGACCTAGCGGTTCCGGCTCCCGACAAAACTGTTTGCCTCATTCCCTCTCGTACTGAATCAATAGATGATAAAGAAACAAAATCCTTACTTACCACTTCTGGTTCAAAAGTTTTAACAGTTTGGTTATTGTTATCTAAAACACTCTTCACTATTTGTGGTTTCATTAATTTACCACGATTAGCAATTGAAGAAATAGCCATTGTTAATTGTAGTGGTGTCGCTTTAAAATATCCTTGTCCGATAGAAATATTGTACGTATCTCCTGGGTACCAAGTTGTTGCTGTTTTAGCTTCTTTCCATTCAGGATTAGGAATCAAACCAATCCCTTCTTCAGGAAAATCAATATTTGTTTTCGCGCCAAAACCAAACCTCTGTAAATACTGCTCAATTTTATTAATTCCTAAACCAGCAAAATTCTTGTATCCTCCCCCTACGATATAAAAGAAGACGTCACAAGACTCGGCAATAGCTTTTTTTAAATCAGTCCAGCCATGGGTCGTCCAGTCTTTCTTGAAAGTTCCATCATTTAATTCAAGCCCTCCCTCACAAAAGATTTCTTTATCAGCCGTAACTACTCCTTGGTCTAAAGCTGCCACAGCAATCATTGGTTTTAAAGTAGAACCAGTCGGATATTCTCCTGAGGTCGCTCGGTTATAGAAAGAAACCTTAGGGTTCTTTAATAAATCATTGTATTCCTTTTTTGTTAAGTCTTTAGAAAAAACATTATTATCAAAGGAAGGATAAGAAATCAAAGATAGAACTTCTCCAGTTTTAGGATTAACCGCCACCACTGACCCTCCCTTAGCATTATACCCATCAACCGCTGCGGCTAAAAACTCAGCCGCCTTTGCCTGTAATTCATAATCAATATTTAGCAATAAATTGTTTCCTGATTGAGCTGGCTTGATAATCTCTTCATTAATTAAATCTCCATGAACATCTTTCTCTCGATTAATTTCACCAGGAATTTCTTTCAATACATCATTGTATTGCTTTTCCACTCCTGACTCCCCGGTTGAACTGTCCCCCGAAACATAACCTAAGACCGAAGAAAAATTGTATCCATTTAAATATTCACGGTTTTTCTTTTTGATAATAGCAAAGCCAGTCAATTCTTCTTCCTTTGTTTTTAGAACAATCACCTTATCTTTATCAACATCTCTGGCTAAAGAAAAACTCTCCTCTTCAGCATCTTCCATTTCTTTAATGCTTTGTTCCAGTTCCTCAAAAGGAGTTTCCATAATACGAGCTACTTCCCTAATCTGTTTCTCACGCAACAATGCATCTTTAGGTAACTTGTAAATATTACAAACCAAATCAAAGCCTTGTGTATTAACAACTAGCTGCTTAAAATTACGGTCATAAATAACACCTCTTTGCGCATCAATTTCGCTAGAAAGAAATTTGTTTTTCTCGGCCTTCTCACTATATATTTTGTAATCAATAACCTGAAAAGAAAAACAGCGGAAAGCTAAAATTCCAATCACCAAAACAAATGCCGTCAGAACAAGATAAAAAATTCTTTGTGATAAAGCTGTTTCCATCGCGTAAGAACCCTTGTCTTTTCGGTGAGTTAAAGCATCCAAAAAAAGGTCATCGGTTTCAATGTCCTTGCTCCATCTTTTGACTTTAAATTTTTGGTATCCAGGAGATTGACGGAATCCTAACATATTTGAATAACATAAATTTTAATAATAGAGAGATAAACAATAAGGAGAAAGCCATTAAACCAATAAAGTGAGTGGAATAAATATCAATCATTAAACCTAGAATAAAAGCAGAAATTGTTCCCAATCTTCCATGTGGTTCTTCTAAAACATTAATAACCAAAACAAATAAATAAAGAAAACTAAAACAAGTGAAGAACGGCAAATAACTTAATTCAAAAATGAATAAATAATACATTATCACCATCAAAACTAAAGTTTTAATAATTTCTTTAATCATTATATATCTCGGTTAGCTTAATTACGAAAATATTATTAACCATGCTCAAATCAAACACCTTTTCGATGTCAGCTGTTTGATAAGCTTCATTATCAATCTTTTTAATGTTTCTTACTTTTCCCATCAAAAGGCCAGCTGGATAGTTACCACCCATTGCCGAGGTTGTAACTAAGCTACCATCTTTCAGTTCTTTATCTCGAGCAACCATATCTAGCCCTAGGTTTAAATTGCCCAACCCTTTACTTAGGGCAAAAATAGAGCTTTCGGCGATTTCGACATCAATCAAATTATTCTTTTGCGTGATTAACATGACTCGAGAATAAGAAGGATAAACATCAATTACTTTTCCCAATAAAACCTTTCCAGAGATAATTACAGGGAAACCTTTCTTAATTCCCGCATTAGAACCAATATTTATTAAAACTGAATCGGACAAAAGGTCTTTTGAAATCACTCTTCCTAACATCAAGTCAAAATTCTTTTCGGAAGCAAGTCCAAGACTATCTCTTAAAAAAACATTTTCTTCCTTTATACTCTGATAATCAGCCAACTGGGAAAGAAGTTGTTGGTTCTCCGTAATCAGTTTTTTATTCAATTCCTCCTGATTTTTGTTGGCAAAAGCCTGCTCACCACCCTTATTCCACAATGATGCCATTAGGCTTTCAGAGTGAGAATAAACGAAATTCTTCAATGAATCCTTACAAAAAGAGTTAATTATTAGAAAACAAAAAACCAGCAGGACAATAACTGTTATTCTTTTCTTAGTTAAAATCTTCATAAACTAAGTATATACTATCCTCCTAAAAAAGACAAAATTGACAAAAAAGAAAAAAACTCTAAGATAAGTAATGGACCGATTGGTTCATTTAAATTCAAAAAACGAGGTTGAATAATGAGCGCCCCTAACGACGTAATCTATCTATTGCAAAATGGAAAGCTTCCTGAAAACATCCTGAAAGACCATAAAAGAGTCGTCGGGATGGCATTTTTCATCGAAAAAGAAATGGTAACAATTTTCAACGATGCACTAAACACAGCAGTTGAAGATTGTCGGCTGACCATAGCTGAGTCATCTGACCTAACGGAGAAATTCAAAAATACCAGCACCAAGTTTGATGTCAAACTTATCACGAGTGCAATTAAAGATTCGAAAACTTTTGATGATATTCTTGAATCTCTCACTATCGGACTGCACCATCGTTCGTGTAGAGAATATGCTAACATTATTACAGATGAGCTGGCAGAAAAAGACTTGCCTAATGAGGTTTGGTTAAAACTATTGAACCGGCAAGATTCCTGGTATTTTAGATGTTCCAATCAAATTGAAATTATTGTGCTTATAAAGTCTTTTGAATCAGCTCCCAACAATGAAGTAATCGCCACTACTATTAACGACTATTCAAAGAGGACTTCCTACTCTTTCAATATTCTACTTTCCGCTCTTGTGCGGACTACCCTACCCAAAGAAACATGGGAAGAAATCAAAAATCTTTCCAGCAGAAGAGAAGTCAAAAAATTGTGCGACGAAAAAATCAACCAAAAATAAGATGGTGAACCATCAAATAGCTCAAGCTTTTTTTATTTGCTTAGCTTTTT
>Ga0265297_10003148_pt1 | contig 30758 bp, 31 predicted proteins | sample Munlanlwell13791_FD_192502 | JGI IMG/M metagenome (GOLD analysis project Ga0265297, IMG submission 192502) | Leachate microbial communities from a municipal landfill in Southern Ontario, Canada - Leachate well 137-91 | ecosystem: Engineered > Solid waste > Landfill > Unclassified | place...
AGCCTCTACAACTCCATGTCCATGGACCAGAGCCGCTAACTGAACTTGCTGCTCCAGAATCACAGAGACCTGTTGTTGGAGTAGTAGCAAAAGAAGCACCGTTTGATGAGCCACATTGGCCGCTGATTAAGGTAGGAGTTACTGTCTTATTTGCACTACAGTTCTCATCTGATCCGTCATTATCTCCATTACATGTCCAATACCAAGGACCAGAGCCACTGAGTTGACTTGCTGTCCCCGAATTACAGAAACCTGTTGTTGGAGCAGAAGCAAATGTTCCATTATTTGAAGATCCACACTGTCCGTTGACTGGGTCGGCTGTTTTGTAGGCAGTACAATTCGCAGTTGAACCACCATCAATTCCAGCACATGACCAGTACCAAGGACCAGAGCCACTGATACCAGAAAAAGTTCCAAAATTACATAAACTAATAGTTGGAGCACTAGAGAAAACTCCGCCACTTGAAGCACCACACTGACCGTTAATCGGAGCAGGGGTTATTGATTTGTAAGCACTACAATTTGCAGTTGATCCACCATTGCTTCCAGCACATGACCAATACCAAGGACCAGAACCACTGAGTTGACTTGCTGTCCCCGAATTACAGAAACCTGTTGTTGGAGCAGAAGCAAATGTTCCATTATTTGAAGATCCGCACTGTCCATTGATCGGAGTAGGAACTACTGTTTTATTTGCACTACAAGATTGATTTGTTCCTCCGTTCTGTCCGTAACATGTCCAATACCAAGGACCATAACCATTTACTGTTCCTGAAAAACCTGAAGCACAAAGATTGGTTGTTGGAATAGAATTAAATGTTCCACCGTTTGAAGATCCGCAAACACCATTAGTCGCAGGACTGATATATTTGGCAGTACAGGTTGGAACACAAAAGTATGAACAATTTTTATCTGGTCCACATTTCCACTCCCATTGATTGTTTCGTAGTTCTGGAGTTGAAGAAGTCCCTGTTCTACACAAATTAGCAGTTGGGGCACTAGAATAAGAACCTCCGCTTGCTGTTCCGCACTCTGGATAGCAAACCATTGCATGGCTCAATCCGCAAGCTAAAAATAACCCGCAGAAGATTGATAAAGATAATATTTTGATAGTGTTTTTAAACATAGTATTTAAATCTAATAAGTTTGTATTAACTATAAATTACAATATTTTAGCAATATTGTCAATAGCTGAAACAAATAAAAAACCGCCAAAAAGGCGATTTTGATATTATTTTATGATTGCTTGATTTTTAAATCTTAGGTCTATATATTGGTAGCTTGATAAATTATTTTTATATTCTTCCTCTTTTAAGATTGTTTCCATTTTTTCTAACTGCCAAGATATGTCTTCGTTTGGATCAAATATTAATTCGCAGGAAGAATCCCCTTTTACTGTAAGCTTATCAGAAAATACTAAATAAGTCTGTTGTTTAAAATGGTCATTCTTGTTTAGAGACTCGCTTATTTTTACTATACATTCAATTGCTTTTGATTTGTACTCTGAATTGTCAGCCCATTCTTGTTTTGATATTTTGGGCAATCCACTATATTCTGCTTCATTATTATAATCTCTAATATATGTTCCCTTTCCGTCAATTAAGGAACATTTTTCGCCCTCGCACCAAATTGCAAAAGGGGTTTTCTCTTTAACATCAAAAACTATACTGCCATTTGAATCCTTTTTCATTTCAATATTTTCAAGCTGAGGAAATTTTTCTAAAAGTGATGCTATTTTTTTTTGGTTAGAAACGAGAAAATTTTGAGCCTCAATTTTTGTTCCCATAACTGAATATGATAAATTGAATGTTTCTTCGGCTGCTTTTTTAAGCTCTTCTGGCTTTACTGAACTATTTTTATCAATACCAGAGATTTCCATAGTCTGCGTATTTGTTTTTGGCGTTAAAACACTTATTCCTATTCCACTCAATCCAGCAAAAACTAAAACCCCAATAATCGTAAAAATTAAATTTCTAGAATTATTTTTTTTCCTCCTTCTTTTAACTTTCTTGAAACCAAGAATTTTTTTAGTTGTTTTTTTGTTATAGGTTTTTCTCATTTATTTAGAGATTTCTTTGTCTTTTTCTTATTTCTTCAAAAATACAAATTGGCCAATATTTTATACTTAAAGGATAGTCTTGCGTTTTGACGTATTCTTTTTTGTACCCCCCAAATCCTTTTTTAAATAAGCTTAAACCTTTCCATGGATGATTTTCTTTTGCTTCAAGTTCTGATTCTGGCGCTATTCCCCAGAAATTATAAGTACTGCAACCTCTTTTCTTTCCTTCCTTAATTGCTTCCCATTGAACTAAATATGACACTGGAATTTTAGGATACTTTAGTGAAGATGCTCCTTGATGGTAAAAAGCTCCTCCTGCCCAATAAATTACCATAGCTGATGCAACTATTTCACCATTGTACTTTCCTGAAAAAATAACTATTTCATTATCTTTTTCAAACGATTCTAGTTCATTCTTAAGATAGTTCATTGAAAAAGGAACAAATGAATGCCTATCAGCAGTTATTTTGTAAACTTCTTCAAATGCCTCAAGTTCATTATAACTCTGACTCTGTTTAATTTCTACATCATCATTCTTTTCTCCTTGCCTGATTAGATATCTAGTAGTCTTTCTCATATTTGCAAGAATTTGGCTTTCCGAATCTTTTAAACCAAGCTCCCAAGTCAATTCTGGATGCATATGTATTGGTGCGGTGCGAAAACCCAAGTCCTTATAAATATTAATATTCTCTTCGGTCCTTTCAAGTAGTGGTGCAAATCTAATAAAATTTGCCCTATTCTCTTTTCCAACTTTTTTAAGATGCTCTAATAGTGCAGAAATTACTTGTTTTTCTGATCCTTTTTCTTTGAATATTGGTCCATGCGGAACAAATAAAAATGTCCCTCTTTTTGCAGAAACTTTAATAACTTGAGATATTGCAATTAGTTTTTCGTTATCATAGATGCCAAATCTCCAAATAGAATCGCCCATTTTTTTATTAAACTCTCCCCAATTCCATGATTGGCAAAAAGTTTTTTCTAGGCATTCTGAAGCAAATTCCTCCCATTCTTTTTTTTCTTTGATTTCTTGAATTGTCATCTTAAAAAATCTTTTTAATTATTTCGTCTCTACTTGAAAGCAGTTTTTTGATATATTCAATAATTTCTAGCTGTTTTTCTAAGCCATTCTCTAGCTCAACAGCGCAGTAATTAGAAAAATACTCTAAGGGATATTTTTCTAGGTAATCAAGTTCGCTCATTTCTTCTAATAAGTGGCTTCCAAAAGTAATATTATGATTCTCTACTCTGAATTTCTTTTTAATAGCACTAATGTGATTACATTTAATGGGATATTTTTTTAATATCTTTTGGTAGGCCTCTGGCTTTTGTCTGCCAGTCATTATTTCGTCCTCCATATGAGTAAAATCAAGACAAATGCCACCTAAATTTTTTAATTCGTCTTCCATAAAACAATCATGATTTTCCAAACACATAATTTCTTTATACTTCAGCCATTCTGGATTGATTGGATTGACATAATTCGCATGGCAATTAAAAATAACTGTATTAAATTTTTTAATAAAAAATTCAACCTCCCAAAGTTCCATATCAGTCCTTAAATGGACAAATGGTATTCTTTCAATAGAGGATTTTTCAAGAGCTAAATAAAAATCACTTCTTTGTTGCTTGTCTAAACAAGTAGGAAAAACAGCTGCTTCTTTTATTTGCAACTTGTCTATTTCTTCTATCTTACTCATCCAATCTGAGCCTTCGGTAGTTGTTATTCCTACAAGAAAATTCATAAAGATTAAAAATTAAGTCCTGATATTTCAGCAGCTTTTTTGGCCATAATCATTTTTGCCTTACCGCATGCATCATTGACACAATTTTTGACAGCTTTTTCTTGAGCTTCCTTACTCAAAGTATCACTAAGAGAAATACTGATAATCTCAGCTTTTCCATTTACAATCACTTTGACTCCATCAATTTCTGATTCCATTCTTTCCTTTGCTAGGGCTCCGTCCAAGTCTTTTAATCTTTTTAAATCTTTTAATTTATCAAACATTCCCATATTTTTAGTGTTTATTCTTTATAATATATTAATTTTACTATCTTAATTGCTTTTTTTCAATCTTGACCAACTAACTGATTCGTTTTAAATGCTCCTTAATTATTGAAACGATTCTCTTTGTATCATCTGCCCTTAGACGAATATGCGTTGGAAGTGAAACAACTTTTTGACACAAAACTTCGGCTGTCGGACAAGAACCCTCTCTGTAATCCATTATTTTTTTATCTGTTTTTGATGGCACAATCACTGACTCTCTCCAGCCATCATTCAGATAAATGTTTTGATTTTTAAAAGCTTCTATTAATTCTTCAGAATTATTAATTAATAGTGGAAACCTCATAAAAATTGGCTCTTTTTTATCTGCAAATAAGTTGAATGAAAATAAGTTATTAAATTCCTCTAATTCAAATTTGTAGAAATCGGCCACTCCCTTGCGCCAAATATTAAACCTCTCAAGTTTTTTAACTTGGATTAAAGCTAAATGAGCCAAGGCATTTGGCATTTTCTTTGGGAAATAATCTGGCAATATCCCGCTATTTTCTCCTGCCGTAACAGATCTTGATAAGATGTTGTAATTAAGAGAATAAGCCATAATCCCCCGTCCAATTTTTGAATTGTAAAATGGCAAAACAAAAATATTTGTAATTATTGGATGTAAAAGCTGTTGAAATATCCATTTTTTGGCAGGATAATCAATTGAATCTTTGAAATTTTTTACTCCTTGGATATATTTTGAATTATTTACTATTAGCATTCCCCCATAAACCGATGAAACAACCTTGTCTCGGCCAAAACTAAAGAAAGCGAAATCTCCAAATGTTCCACAATATTGACCATTATATTTTGCCCCTAATGCGTGAGCACAGTCTTCTACTAGTATTATGTGCCTTCTTTGACATATCTCTTTTATTTCATCCAAGTCACAAGGCATGCCAAATGTATGTTGAGCTATAATCACTCTTGTTTTTGGAGTTATTCTGGCTTCTATTTTTTGAGCATCAATATTAAGATCGCTTTTGATGTCAATATAAACTGGAACTGCTTTTCTCTTTAGAATGGGGTTGACTACTGCATTACAGGTATAGGCCTGAATAATAACTTCGTCGCCCTCGTTGAGGCCAATTGCATCAAAAATTGAGAGCAAACAACTCCTGCCACTATTGAATGAAAAGCAGTTGTCAAAGCCAAAATGCTGTTTGAAATATGATTCTAGCTTTTCTATACTGTCTCCTACTTGAAAATTCCATGGTTGAAACAATAAAGAAAAGGCGGCAAAAACATCTTCGCTTTCAGTGTTTGGAGATAATGAAGTAGAGATAACTTTTGACATTTTATTTTTCCAAAAATTTATTAATTAAAATTGAAGAAGATCTTCCTTCTAGCAAAACTGTCCCGCCTTCTATTCTCTGCTTAACGATTTCAAAAACTTTTTGGGGGTCTTCAATACAAATAATATTGTAATCTTTCATACATTCGCTCTGAGCTCCCTTTTTTATATCTTCAAAATAATCCTTAGTGGTTATAATAGCGATATCACAAGATTTTGCTATTTTCTTACCTATTTCGTAGTGTGTTTCTTTACCTTCGCTGCCCAATTCAATAATACAAGGCATTACCAATATTTTCTTACCGGCAACTATTAGGTCTCGGAAATAATCTAAGTGAGACAAAACACCAATTTTGTTTGCTGAATAGCTTGAATTTATTACTGAGAATCCATATTTCGTACCTTCTGTTTTTAGTCCCGACACTTCGGATGTTATTTTTTCACATCCATTGGCAATTTCTTCTATACTCATTCCAAGCTTTCTTGCAACTGCAATACATAGTAATAGATTTGATAGATGATGCTTCCCGACTATTCCTGTTTTTATCTTTATTCTTTGCCCGTTTTTAAAACAAGCGTCAAAGATAAGCCCGTCTTCGTCATTCTTTACGCCCTCTGCCCAAACATCTTCATGTTTTGAGGTGGAGCATTTTAAACTAGAAATGTCATCTCTTTTAAAATTATCCCTTATAAACTCCGAATCCCAATTCAATACTGCTAATCCTTCACTAGGCAGGTTTTCTATAAGTTCAAACTTTGTGCTAATAATATTTTTTTGAGAGCCAAAAGTAGCTAAATGTTGATTGCCTATTCCTGTTAATATTCCTACCTTGGGCTGAGCAATGCTGCATAAGAGCTTAATGCCCCCTTTGTTGTAGGCACCCATTTCACATATAAATACTTCGTGGCTGTCTGTAACTTCACGCAAAATACATTCGGAAATGCCTATTTCGGAATTTTGATTTTTGACCGTTGTAACAACGCTAAAAGATTCGGAAAGAATTATTCTTAAAAATTCTTTGGTTGAACTCTTTCCAAAGCTTCCGGTAATACCAATAACGAGTAAATTATTTAAGGTTTTTATTTTGTCTCTTGCCTTGCCTAATGTTTTGTTCCTTAGATAAACGGTAGCTGGTTCAAGTAATAAAACAATTAAAGAAACTATACTTGGTGTCAGTAAGTCAAAAGCATAAAGTAAGAATATTAGATATAGAAAGTCCGTAACTCCAATGTTAATTCCAAGTAAGAAGTTTTTTGCAATAGTTAGTGCGAATAAAAGCGAAATTGCAAAAACTATTGTTGTTAAAAATATTATTTTTTTTGTTGGTTTTGCTTTTTTGATGCGATTCAGTAAAAACCCACGAATAGAATAGATTCCCTCAGCTATAATTAAAAAACTAGCCATAGAAATAAATAGCCAGATTGAATTTGAAAGAATAGATATTTCGTCGTATGAGAAATTGTAAATAATAGCACAGAGAATAAAAGACAAAGAGGTTAGGCAGAAAAACAGCTTAACAAAAAAAGTGATTCCAAAAATGCTTTTACCAGCATCGGTATCAAAATGAGCAATAAATCTTCCAGAATGATAATTCTTTAACTGCCAAAGATAAAGCCAAAAAAGGTTTGCCTTTGATTGTCTCAAAAACCAAAATAACAATATTGCTATGCTTATTAATACTAATTGCCAGCTTTGTACCAACATTATTTATTTAAATAATTGATAATTATTTTTGCAGTTTCCTGCGTATGGGTACGATGTGGATTATGCCCAGCATCACCAATGACTTTAAGTGTTGAATTTTTAATTAAATCGCTCAAAATAAAAGCATCTTCAAGCGGAGTGGCTTGATCTAGCTGTCCCCAAAGGATAAGACAAGACACATCTAACTGTTCGGCTAAATCAGACATATCATCAAGAATTATCTTTTTAAAAATGTCTCTCATGATTGGATTGGCACGATAATAATCATAAGTTCCAGCCAGCTTGTAAGCTACTTTTTCAAACAAAGGATAAAAAGGCGTTTTGGAAACTATTTTTGAGCCTGCTTTTGACAAAAACTTAGCTGCCTTTTGTCTTAAATTTAATCTTTCTTTCCGAATGACAGCGGCATCGCAAAGTATCAACTCTTTTACTTCTTTTGGGTGCTTAAAAGCAAACTTCAGAGCCAAGGCTCCGCCAAAAGAATGTCCTAATAAATAGAAACTATTTAATCCAAGTTTTTTACAGAAAGAATTAAGGAAATCTACATATTCGTCAGTTCCCCAGACTTCAATCGGAGGCAATGTTTCTCCAAATCCTGGCATATCCATTGAAATAACCTCATATCCATTTTGAGCTAATATAAGAGCCACATTAAGCCACGAAACTGATGTTCCTCCCCAACCGTGAAAAATTAAAATAGTTCCTTTTTTATTTTCAGCCCCAACTATTCTGTATTTTGTATCAATCCCATTGACATTAATTGTTTTTTCTGATGCTTCTATCATATATACATATATTAAAGCAAATTAAGGCAAAGGTAAAGTATTTAAAAATCCGCTTTCGCGGATTTTCTACTTTAAATATTCTATGGTGCAAGGTATTTGATAATTACAACACCAGAGCCTCCTGGTCCACCATCCATAAATTGCCGTCCTCCGCCGCCACCGCTACCAGTTCCAGCCGTACCTGCACTGCCAACTCCAGTAGCACTACCATTCCCGCCGATACTTGATCCTCCAAGTCCAGCGGTTCCACCCTCACTGCCACCGCCGCCACCTGCAGCATAATAAAGTGATGTTCCTGTTATGCTATATGCTTTTCCACTACCTCCAGCACCAGACACCGAGCCAGATCCAGCCGAGCCTGCACTGCCTGCTCCTCCGCCGCCACCGCTAGACTTCACTCCGCTCCCGCCAGCCCCTCCGGCGTTACCATATCCGCCACTTGAAGATGTGGGCTGAGATGCAGCTCCTCCCGTTATATAACCATATCCGCCGCCACCTCCACCAGAACCTCCCTCGGTCGCATAAGCATTATTACTGTATCCACCGCCGCCACCTCCAAGTGCGATAATATCTGAGAATTTTGAATTTTCTCCTATTCCTCCTGGACCAGTGACTCCCAGTCCACCTGCACCAACAACAACCTCAATACTGCTTCCCGGAGTTACGGATTTATTTGAAGTATAAACAAGTCCTCCGGCACCACCGCCACCTCCATAATAATTACCACCAGCACCACCCCCTGCAACAACTAAAACCTCTGCCTGAGTAACCCCAATTGGCACAACCCAATTAAAAGTTCCAGTAGTCGTTCCAGATAAAGTGTATTTATTAATTGTATAAGCCCCGTTTATTGTTTCGGTGCAGGTTAGTCCTCCACCAGAGATACATGATGATCCAGCATTTGAAGCATACTTACTACTGGCTGAATTGTAAGTATAGGTATTTGAATTAGAGAGAGTAGCGCTAACTGTAAAGCTTATTCCATCAGTTGATGAATATGTATAAAAAGTTCCCTTGGGATCTTTCATATTTACAGCGTTACCAAGAATAGTATTGAGAGCTGTTGAACAATTAGAACCAATACTGCAAGTTTCTATTGGATAGGCTGGATTAGAAGTATTGTAGATTAATAATTCTTTGACAATCTGATTGATGTCAGCCTTACGCCTCGCATCATTAGCATTGTTAGTTGCACCAGTCATAGAGACAATAAGAATGCCGGCAAGGATGCCGACAATTGCGATGACAACTAATAGTTCTATTAGAGTAAAACTACTTTCCTCTTGATTCATATAATGAAATTATACCAGAAATTATTTTAAAATACAAAATCCGCTTACGCGGATTTTTGTTTTACTTTCTTCTAATTTCGGTAAATGGAAGGTATTTGTGAAGTGCCTCTGGAATCTTTATGCTACCGTCGGCTTGTTGCCAATTTTCTAATAAAGGAATCAAGACTCTTGGAGTGGCAATTCCTGTATTGTTTAATGAATGGCAATATTTTGTTTCCCCCTCTTTAGTTTTGTATCTAATATTCAATCTCCTAGTTTGAAACTCAAAAAAGTATGAAGAAGAGTGTGTTTCTCGGTATTTATTTTGTGATGGAACCCAGCATTCAATGTCATACTTTTTAATCTGCCCCAATCCCAAGTCTCCTGAGCAATTGAGAACAACATGATATGGCAATCCAAGTCCTTGAAGAATTGTTTCGGCATTTTTTGTTATCTCTTCGTGTATCTTGACTGTTTCTTCTTTGTCGTTTTTGCACAAAACAACTTGCTCAATTTTCATAAATTCATGAACCCTTAAAATCCCTTGCGTATCCTTTCCATAACTTCCAATTTCTGTCCTGAAGCAAGGAGAAAATCCCATATATTTTATTGGCAGATCGTCCTCTTTTAAGATTTCATCAGAGTGATAACTCATTACGGCAACTTCTGAAGTTCCCGCTAAATACATACCATCATGTGTTTCGTAAACTTCGTCTTTGGATTGTGGCAAGTATCCAGTCCCCGTCATAGCCTCTTTACTAACAAGAGACGGGGCACACATAGGAATAAATCCATTTTTGGTAATAACATCTGTTGCAAACTGCCAAATTGCCATACTGAGCAACATTGCTTCCCTTTTTAGAAAATACCCTCTAAAACCAGCAACCTTTGACCCTCTTTCAAAATCTACCAAGTCTAAATCCTTAGCAATTTGTACGTGATCTTTGACTGGAAAATCAAATTTTCTAATCTCTCCCCATTTTCTGATTTCAACATTATCAGCATCTGAATCTCCAACTGGAACAGTTTCGTCTGGAATATTTGGAACTAAAAGCATTAAAGAATTATACTCTTCGTTAACCTTTTTAAATTCTTCGTTGTCTTTATCGCTGTTAATATCAGCTTCTTTCATTTGTGAGATAATTGTTGCCCTTTCTTCAGGAGTCCTTGCTTCTTGAATCCTCTTATTGGCTTGATTCTTGATTGCGTTAAGCTCTTCTATAGATTGCAAAAGCTCTCTTCGGCGAATATCTAATTTGAGCAAAAGATCTAAATCAAAATTAATATGTTTTTTCTGACAAGCTTCTTTGATTTTATCGGGATTTTCTCTAATAAATTTAATATCTATCATGTTTCTTAATTTATAAGTTAATATTAGTAAGTCTAAAATAATTATTTAACGAAAACAAAAGTATTCCCGATACGGGATTCTTGAAAACTAACCTTTAGCACGTCCAGATTATAATCAATAAGCCATTTCATAATTTTATAATCATATTATCATTAAACAATAAAAAATCAACTATGTTTGCTTTTTGGACAATAGAAAAAAGGACTTATTGTCCTTTATGGGTAGCCACAGCAGACTTTCTCTGATAAGAGATCGCAGAGGATAATAAGGCATTTGTTGTAAAGAGCCTTGTTGTCTTGAGTTTTTCTTAACTTTAATGCGATAAATTCTTTAAACTCAAGGAACCTGCCTTCAAACCGAGGAGAGTCTATGTCCTCGCCAAGGCTTTCATTGATAACGACTGATAAAACCCGCTCACAGGTAGTGCGATTTTTGCAAGTACCGCATTCACTTATTAGGGATTCTATTTCCTCTAAAATAGCTTCTTTGAACTCGGCAACCTTTTTATCAATTTCCTCATTCGCCATTATATATTAATTTTAAAATAAAAATAATTCCTTGTCAAAAAAAACGATACTGATGTATCGTATAATAGCTGGTCCGTAAAGATAGAAAAGTACTATGTAAAGTTCAATTGATAATGTTCCTATGATGACATAAAGGATTTTACCAATAAAATTTAGATCAACTTTCAACTTTTGCCCCCCGAATTATTTGATTCCCGAAGCCTCAATGATAACTCCTAAAAACTCTGCCAAAGTCTCTTGGTCTGATCTTACTTCTTTCAATTTACTGACTATAAATTCTCTAAAATCACTCATTTTTTCAGCAAACTTAAACTCTATGGTTTCAACCTTTCTAGTATTCAGTTCTGGAATTTCTTTTAATAAAATATCCAGAAAGACTGCTTGAAAGGAAAAAAATAAAAACTTGTTTTCCTTCGTGATTTCAGTAATCCTTTCTACAAGCTCTGACGCAAACTGCGATGCTTTTTCGCTAACCATGTTAACCATCTAAACGATATTACAATCTAGCTTCTTAGTCAACTTTTAATTAAAGACACGCCGAGCTTTAAATAAATAAAACCCTTGTAAAAGGTTTTATGGGGAGAAGGCAATATTAAAGACAATTTCTTTCTCCAATATTACTAACTGAAAACAAAAGTAACAGATTACGCAAATTGCTCCCAACATTACTATACAGATAATTTTTTCGCAAGTGTCATTACTTTTTTGGACAAACATAATTTCTCCTAGATACTACGATAAAAATACTACGATGATAGAAAAAATACAATACCGTTTCTTAACCAAAAAGGTTGAACCTTTTTCCTATTAAAAAACTAAAACCTTAAAAAAGGTTTATGGGTGGAAAAAGCGAGTAAACAAGTAAACAAGCACAATAAGTGCTATTGTCGCCACACCTTCAAAAATTTCACTTTTTTCAATAAACATAGTTCCTCCTAGAGGCTACGCTAAAAATACTACGATGATAGAAAAAATACAATACCGTTTCTTAACCAAAAAGGTTGAACCTTTTGAGGTTCAACCTTTTTGTTCTTCTGTTATTTCTTTTTTTCTAAAATGTATCCAATTCCGATACTATAAATTGGAATTATTAGATATCTTAGGCCGATATCGGTGAAATAGCTTAAAAATGACATTTTGAAAAATCCACTGCCGACAAAAATTAAATCAATACAAAGATTGATAGCTAGCCATGACAATCCGATTACAATACCTTCTTTAAGATAATCTCCTTTAAGCTTAATAAAATACTTGACCAATAAAAAGGTTCCGACAAGCCCACCCGTCACAATCATTATTGTTTTGAAAAATGTTTCGGGAATAAGATAATTACCTGTTTTATCTACGAAGAAAAATGAAACAATAAAAGGGATTAGCCAAGTTAAAAATCCAAACCAAATTATTTTTAATATTTTTGCCATATTTTTGTTTATTATCTTTTTGATATCCTTTTATTTTTTTGGAAAAAGTATTTAATATTAATAAACAAGTTCGCAACTGGGAAAATTATTAATATCAAATACTTACTAGAAAAAAATAGAAATATTAGTAAGATAATATTAACAACCGTATTTAATATTAAGCTGTCTGTCTTGTGCGGATAATTTTTTTTGAAATAAAATGTGAAATTTAAAAAGTAAAATACTAAAAACCAAATTACCAATCCTATAAAGAAAATCAACGTGAACCAAACTAGTCCAACAAGAGGCCCTGTCATTCCTTGCATATTACTTAAAAAGAATAAAATAAAGAAAGGAACTACAAAAGCTAGTATTAATAATATATACAAGAATGGATAAAGAAAAAAAGTTCTTTTGTTCTCCATATTTTTAATTATTAGCTTAATAACTCAATTTTTTTCCAGCTTCGCTTGTTGTGCGATATAAACAACATTTTAAATTTAATAAAAGATTTGTTGCTGGAAAAATTATTAATAAAGACGCATATTCATTAATACTTAATAAAATTAATATTATAATTAGATTAGAAAAAGTATTTATAAATAAATTGTCGGTTTTATGCGGATAATTTTTTTTGATATATAAAACAAAATTTGTAAAATAAAACAGAAACATCCAAGCAAATAAAAAGAAGCCTCCGATGGTTACTATAACAAAAAAGCTAATAGTTGCAGTCATTCCTATTTTTGTTAAGAGTGTTGTTAGAAAAATTAAAAAAGGAACAATGATAAGGAGGGTGGCGAAAAGAACATAAAGAATGAAGTACGATGAGAAAGTTTTATTGTTTTCCATGTTTTCAATCTTAAAATATTAATTGATCATTATTTTTATTTATTATACCACAATGAGCCAATCCTCCAAGCCTTTTTGTGCTATTGGTGTGTTTTTCGCTTGACATTATTATCCGATAATTTTATACTTTAGTTAAGTAAATACATGAATGATATAAATGCTAGACAATTAAATACGAAATCTTGGTTGTTTATTATTACCCCTAAATCAAATTGAGGGATTTTTGCTTATATTACGAAAACTAGAATCTAAAATAGCAAAAACCCCTCAAGATGAGGGGTTTTTAATTACCCTATCCAGATCCCCTTATTATGCGCGAAAGATATTGATAAAACTATAAATATCTCTCGGGCAAAATAAGCCCAAATGTTCATTGAAACAAAGGTGAAAAAAATGGAAGAAATTTATAAAATCTTGAAAGAAATTGAGATAATGGTTAGAGAAAGAAAGGATGCTGAAAGCAGCCTTGAATACACCAATCGCCAGCTTGAAATCTATGAGGAAAAAGCTTGGGACATGGTCATCAATCAAGATAGGCTGAGCCCAGAGTTTCAAATCAGACACTTTCAAATGATCAAGAGAAGGATTGATGATCTGCTTGAAGATCAAAGCAAGTGGATGCATAAAGTGCAGTATCTTAATACCAATCTTGATTTCAATGAAAAGAGGGTCTGGCTCATAATTGAGGTTATTATACCTCTTACTACTGTCGCGTCTGAAACAAAGAAACGGGAAATCAATCCCGTTTGTTTTTTTATTTAGGTATTAGGTAGGCATCTTATGAGATTCCAGCTTTCGCTGGAATGACAAAATGGTAAGAAATTAATCTTTAGTCTTTTGGTTTCATTATTGGGAACAAGATTGCGTCTCGGAGAGAACTAGAGTTGGTAATTATAGAAACTATTCTATCAATTCCCATTCCAAATCCTGCGGCTGGCGGCATACCATGTTCTAGCGCCTCTACAAATTCTTCATCTGATCTTTGAGCTTCTTCAAATCCGCCACTAAATAGCTTTTCTTGTTCTTTTAATCTCTTCTCTTGTTCTTGGGGATCATTAAGCTCCGAAAAAGCGTTGATAACTTCTGCTCCAGAAATAACTAAAGCAAAACTAGCGAGCTTTTCTCCTCCGAGCGACTTGGCTAATGGTTGGAACCCGTAAGGATGATGAATAACAAATGTTGGCTGAATGATTTTTGGTCGGCAATACTTCTTGTAAATTTCGTCTGCTATATTAGCCTTATCTGCTCCTGATGGAACATCAATTTTAAGTTCAATTGCTTTTTTCCTAAGAGCCTCCTCGTTTATTTCTTCGTATTTAATTCCTGTGTCTCTTTCTAGCAATGCAAAAAATTCTATTCTCTCCCAAGTGCCACCAAAATTAAGCTTATGTTCTCCATATTCTATTTCGGTTGTTTTCATTACTTTTGGCAAAATGTAATTAAACATCTCCTCGGTCAATTTCATCAACTGCTTGTAGTCGGCAAAAGCCCAATAAAATTCTATCATTGTAAAATCTGGATTATGGAACTTGTCCACTCCTTCATTACGAAAGCATTTTGCGATTTCATAAACCTTTTCGTATCCACCGATAAGCAATCTTTTTAAGTATAGTTCTGGAGATATTCTCATAAAGACATCCAAATCAAAAGCATTGATATGGGTCTTAAATGGCTTTGCCCTAGCTCCGCCATATTGAAGCTGAAGGATCGGAGTTTCTACTTCCAAGAATCCTTTGTCGTCTAAAAAGTTTCGGAGTTCTTTGATAAAATTTGATCTGATTATAAACTTGTCTTTAACTTCTGGAGATGATAATAAGTCTAGATATCTTTTTCTATATCTTTCTTCTACATCTTTTAGCCCGTGCCATTTTTCTGGGAGAGGCCTTAAGCTTTTACAAAGCATTTTGAAATCTGCTGCTTGAATGGTTTTTTCTCCTCGTTTTGTTTCAAACAAAGTACCCCTTATTTCTATAAAGTCTCCTGCTTCAAAGTTATCCAAAAAAAACTGGTAACTAGCATCGCCAACCCTATCTTTTGCAACTAAACACTGCAACTTCCCTGTTCCATCTTCAAAATCCAAGAAAGATAAGGCGCCATGAGTTCTTAGTGTCCTTATTCTTCCCACTAGTGAAACTTCTGTCTCGCTACTGACTAGTTTTTCAAAATCAGCAATAGCTCTAGATATTTCGTGAGTTCTTTTTGATTCTATTGGATAAGGATCTAGTCCAGATGAAATAATTGCATTAGCTTTTTCTATTCTATTGTTCCTAATTGAATCTTCGGTTAAAGACATTTTAAAGATATTAATTAATTTTTAAAATCTTGTATTCTATTACTCCTTTTGGAGTCTGTATTTTTATTTTAGCACCTTCTGGCTTATTTATCATCGCTGCCCCCAAAGGAGATTTGAAGGAGAGCCTGTTTTCTAGTGGATTAGCCTCTTCTTCGCCAACAATTTGATAAGTATTTTCTGATTTTCCATCAGTTAAGGTTACCATTGAACCAACTTCAACCCAGCCTTTTTTATTGTGTTTGATTACCTTCGCATTATGAATTAACTTTTCAACCTCAAGTATTCTGGCCTCCAATTGAGCCTGATTTTCTTTTGCGTCGTCATAAGCAGCATTTTCTGATAAGTCACCAAAAGAGATAGCTGTTTTAAGTTCTTCTGCCACCTTAATCCTTTCGTCTTTTTTTAGGAGTTCTAGTTCTTTTTTAAGTCTATCGAGCCCCTCTTGTGTTAAGTATTTCTCTTCCATGTTTTTAGATTGCCTTAATGTTAGTAATAAATTCAAGTATTAACTCGTGTAGATTTCTGGTGAAATCTCACTCGGCCCCGCCTAATCTCCAGTCGAGCCTCCGGCCTTTATTTTAAAAAATAAAGCCCTCTTGTGTTAAGTATTTCTCTTTTATAGTTATATTAATTATAATATTTAATTTGATAATATGGCTTTATTTTAAAAAAAATAAACCATTTAAAGGTAGTTTATCTCTCAAAGGAATTTATATAAAATAAGCATACCATATAATCCGCTGAAAGCAAGGGCTATTTAGCGCAATACGGATTTAGGCTGCTTATTCTCTTTTGATATTCCTGTTTGTCAATCCCTCCATTGGCTAGCATTTTTTGAAGTCCAGCATAGTATTGTTGCTTGATTTGGGAAGAAGGCATAGGAGTATTATAAACACGGGCTTCGTCAATCAGGCCGTCCATAAGCCAGAAACTATCACTAATAGTAAGTTGTGAGGTATTGGTAGCTGAGATGCCTCCAAGCTTAGAAAAATTAGGAGGAGTAAGTGTGGACACGACCACCCCATTAACGTAAAACCTTGAAATTCCATTGCTTTCAACAGTAAGAACTAGATAATACCAATTATTCTCTTTTAAAGTTACGGGTGCTGTCATAGTTTTAGTTGTATTACTGGTATCTGTATATACTATGAAACAATAAATTATATTAGCAGCCGTGGCTGCATTTCTGTATCCAAGAATAAACCAACCCGCATCACTTGACGCATATCTTCTCATTACCCCTCTGTTACCAGTTATAGTGTCATATTTTGCCCATGCGCTTGCTGTATAGCCTTGAGTAAGATCCATGGTGACACTACTTCCATAAGATATATAATCATCTACGCCATCAAAACTAAGACAGCTTCCATAAACACAGTTGCTACCACTTTTAACTAATGGATTACCATAGATTGTACTAGCACTATTTGTTCCCCAAGTGTCTTTTGTGTAGTCAGTTGTTGCAGTAGCATCATCCAACACCCCAGAGCCATCAAATTTCCATTCCGAAACTATTGATTGTGCCATTGAATCACGCATTGAGTTTGCAAACACTTTGGCTTTGGCAAGAGTTGCTTGGTCGGTTGCACCCGACATAGACACGATAATTATGCCAGCCAAAATTCCGACAATAGCGATGACAATGAGAAGCTCTATTAGAGTGAAGGATTTGTGATTTTTCATGGTTATTTCTCTGAAAAATTGGTATTAAGTTTGACTAATTCTTGATTAAATTCACTCTCATTCATTTGATTTAATGCTAAGAGCCTCCTTAATCCTGCGAGGTAACCCTCCCTAATTTGCGACACTGAAATTGAATTATTGTATAATCTTATCTCATCTATTGCACCTTGAAAGAAGTCGAGGCTCATATATCCAGCTCTTAAAGAGGGAGCATCGGTCCTTAGTGCCGATATCGTTGAGGTGCTTTTGTTATCCAATACACCATTAATGTAAAGTTTTTGTCCTCCCGCACTAGTTGTTCCATCCCAAGTTGCCACAATATTATACCATTTATTAGCCCAATCCGTTTTCTTGCTAATAACACTGTTTCTATTACCAACTCCGTCTCCTGAAGCCAAGTCAAAATATAAAGTATTATTTACCTTATAAAAGCTTAGTGCATATGCCCCACTATTGGAATTGGAAAGCCCATTTCCTTTTCCAAAAATATACCAATTTTTATCCAAGGCACTGGGCAACCCAGCTGGTTTTATCCAAAGAGATATGGTAATTGCGCCTGTAATATTAAGATTTGTAGCATTTCCATAATCAACCATATCGTCGGTTCCATCAAAAGAAAGGCATTTGCCAAAAATGCAATTTTCTTCTGATAAGTATGTTGCGGCCGTATTTGATCCAGATAAACCGGACCAAGTTCCATTATTTGCCCCCCAAGAGTCATTAGTATTTCCGTCAAAATTCCATTCCGAGATTAAATTATTTCCTATTGAATGTTTAATGCTTTCAGAAAATGTTTTTGATTTTGCTATTTGAGCAGACTCAGTTGCATTCGTCATAGACACGATAATTATGCCAGCCAAAATTCCGACAATGGCGATGACGACGAGAAGCTCTATTAAAGTGAAAGATGATTTGCTATGCATAAATTATTTATTTGCAAAACAATAATTATCTAAGTCGGCTAGTCGTTGATTGTATTCTTGTTCGGTAATTTCCCTCCTTGCTAGTAATTGCTCTAGACCAGCATAGTATTGCTGTTTGACCTGGGCGGAAGAAATGGCAACATTATAAATTCGTATTTCATCAATATCGGTTTGCTTTCCACTTAAAAATCTGCCAATTATTATTGCATTAGTATTTATGCCTATGTCATAGGCACTCAAACCACTCAAAACAAGCTCTCTTTTTAAATCACCATTTATATAAAGCGACATTTTTTTTGTTACGCTATCGTATGTTGCTGAAAGAAATGACCATTTTGATTGATCTAAAACAATGCTGGCGGTATTTCTCCAGCTGCCATCAATATACATTCCAAAACTATAAGCTCTTGTACCATATTGATCCCAAATACGCCAAGATGCATTTTTGTATACTGGATAGCTATCGCTGCTTATTGCCCCTGTCCAATTTGGTTTAAGCCAAATTGATAAGGTCATTTTACTGCTGATATCAAATGAAGAATCATTGGCAATACTAATATAATCATCTACTCCATCAAATCTAAGACAACTTCCATAAACACAATTGCTGCCGCTTTTGACTAAGGGGTTACCGTAAATTGTACTAGTGCTATTTACTCCCCAGGTGTCTTTGGTATAATCAGTTGTTGCTGTAGCATCATCTGCTACCCCCGAGCCATCAAATTTCCATTCAGAGACAATGCTATTGGCCATAGAATCACGCATTGAGTTGGCAAAAACTTTTGCTTTGGCAAGAGTTGCTTGGTCGGTTGCACCCGACATAGATACGATAATTATGCCAGCCAAAATTCCGACAATGGCGATGACGACTAAAAGTTCTATTAAAGTGAAGGAGTGGCGAGAATTCATAATATTAATGTCTCACGGCATAATTATCGCTTGTTCTAAAAATTCTTTGATTGTACTCATTTCTTGTAATCTTATCCCTAATGAGCAAGCTATTTAAACCAAGTAAATACTGACTCTTTATTTCGGCAGCAGGAAGTGCAGAGGAATATATTCTAACTTCATCAATAAGCCCATTAAAAACATAACTTGAGTTAGTATATTCCCCAATTCGGAGGACGCCGCCAGTTGTGTCGGCGATTTGCTTGCTCAATACGTTTCCAGTTCCGTCTAATTCACCATTAAGGTAAATCTTCAGCGCTGACCCATTACTCCACGTTGCCGTTAAATTAACCCATTGATTAAGTGGAACGGCAGTTTTCATGTTCGCATAATTACTTACCCCATCAACATCTCGCAAAATAAAATAGTATGAATATGGCGAATTTGAAAGCGACAACAGAACAAATTTATCACCTTTTTCCACTATTCCAGCATAATTTTTGTGTGCTCTTTCATATACCCATGCATTAATCGTAATGGCATCTCTTGCAGTTAACTCTTTGCTACTTGCAACAGATACATAGCTGCTAGCCCCGTCAAAACTTAGGCATTTTCCTATCACGCACTCATTTTCATCCTTTATAATCGGTCCACCCGAAGCTGTTCCATGGTTTGCACCCCATGAATCAGCGATATTTCCTGCATCTGTTCCGACAACTTTTGTTACTGAATTATAGTCAGTGATATTATTAAAATTCCATTCCGAAACTAACGCTTGAGACATTGATTCCTTTATTGAATTGGCAAAGACTTTTGCCTTGGCAATAGTTGCACTGCCTATCGCACCCGTCATAGAAACAATAATTGTCCCAGCCAAAATTCCGACAATGGCGACGACGACTAGCAATTCTATTAAAGTAAAAGATGATTTGCTATGCATAAATTATTTATTTGCAAGACAATAATTATTTAGTTCTGCCAATCGCTCTTGGTGCTCTTGATCATCAATTCCTTTATTTGCGTATAGTTTTTGAAGGTCGGCAAGATATTGCTGTTTGATTTGAGAAATTGTTAATGCTTTATTATAAACACGAACTTCGTCAACTAATCCATTGAAAAAGCTGCTATTATTATCAACATTCCTTGCTCCAATAATCATATTATAATTAGAGTTAAGTAGTGTTCCCTGACCCACGGCTGCTGAGCGCTTATCTCCATCAATATAAATTGTCCAGTTGGTTCCATTAAATGTTCCCACAATGTGATGCCATTTAGTATCTTTGATAGATACCGTCTCGTCAAAAACTCCTCGTATACCTTCAGAGGTATATCCAAAAAATCTTAACGATGCCCCAGTGCCAGCCATATCCAAACAATATCTCGGAGAGCCACCACCAGATGCTAGGTCTGGCTTACTAATAATTGTTCTTCCTGATGAGCTTCCTATTTTGGTCCAAACAGAGATAGTTAATGCATTTGTATCAGTAAAATCCAAATCACCAGTAGAAATATATCCAGCACCAGCAAAATTTATGCATTTACCCGAAATGCAACCATTTGTTATAAGAATTTCATTTCCGACAGCAGTGCCATTGGTAATGCCCCAAGAATCAGCGATATTTCCCGAGGTAGTGCCAATTACAAAAGTGCTTGTATTATAGTCAGTGATATTATCAAAATTCCATTCCGAAACTATTGATTGTGCCATTGAATCTCGCATTGAGTTTGCAAAAACTTTTGCTTTGGCGAAAGTGGCCTGATCGGTTGTTCCAGACATAGACACAATAATTACGCCCGCAAGAATGCCGACGATAGCTATCACAACAAGAAGCTCTATTAAAGTAAAAGCTTTTGCAAAAGAATTTTCCATTAAGAATATTTTATCATAAATAAAAAAGGTTGAAAAGAAAACAATCTCGTCGCCATATTTTAAAATGTGCTTCACTACCTTGCATTAAAAGGTATTGTGTTATATACTATTTGTAAAATAATTAAATAATTTATTTTATGAAAATGGAGGAACAAGAAAAAACAATAGAAAATGCGCAAATTCAGATGCGAAAAGGCATATTAGAATTTGCAATTCTTTTGCTGATTTCCAAAGGTAAGATATATGCAAATGACATCTTAAAAAAATTAAAAGATGCTAATTTGGTAGTCGTTGAGGGGACTATATATCCCCTTTTATCTAGGCTCAAGAATTCGGAATTGGTTGACTATACTTGGGAAGAGTCAAAATCTGGTCCACCAAGAAAATATTATATTTTAACAAGCAAAGGTAAAACATTTTTAAGCCAATGCGATAACCAATGGAAGGTATTAGAAAATGCTGTCCACCTTTTTAAAAAATAGATAATATTATAAATAAAATAGATTGCTTCGTCCGCCAAATGGCGGGCTCGCAATGACAATAGTTCATATGGAAAAAACAACAACAATTCATCTTGGCGGGTTCGCCTTCACGATTGAAGAAGGCGCTTACCATAACTTAAGAAACTATCTTGAAAGTGTTAGAAAAAATATCAGCTCTGATGCCGATAGAAATGAAGTAATGACTGATATAGAAATGAGCATAGCAGAAAAACTGAAAGAACAATCATCGGCAAACAAGCAAGTAATAACTGAAGCTGATATTGAAGATTTAATAGCTATTATGGGACACCCCGAGGATTTTGAGGAGAACGATAAAGACACGTCATCAAAAGAAAAAGAGCCGAACGAAACAATAAAGAAAAAACTTTACCGAAATTCTGAAGATATGATTATCGGCGGTGTCTGTAGTGGTATTGCTACATATTTTGATATTGAGCCGGTCCTTATAAGACTAGTTGCGTTTTTGTTAATATTTTGCAATGGAATTGGCATTCCCGCCTATATAATTCTCTGGATAATTATTCCTGTCGCTGAAACTAAAGCACAGAAATTAGAAATGCGCGGAAGTCCGCTGACAGTTGCGGCGATTGAACAGTCTTTTAAGGAGACCGAGGAAAGAAAGAAAAATCATACCTTTTTGGGAAATATTTTTAAGCAAATAGGAGATATTATAAAAAGATTACTGACTATTTTTGTAAAAGTTTCATTGTTTTTTATTAACTTTTCTATAATTGCTTTATCCGTACTAGCAATTATTGGAATGATAATATTTGTAGGGGTAGCAATTATGTATGCCAATAGCGGATACACTATTAATGACATTCCGATAAGTGAAATTGCAAAGTCTATCCCCTTTTATTTCCTTTTATTGTCATCATTTTTTGCAGTAACTATTCCAGCGTTTTTGTTGCTTGCTGCTGATATGGCCGCTGCTTTCCGCAAAAAAATTGTAAACTTTGCTACCATAATTATTTTGATTGTTGTATGGATGATAAGCAGTGCAGCAACGGTTACTATGGTTATAAGATATACTCCTGACTTAAGGCTTAAGATAAGCGATGTTCAGTATAGACAAACAGTTGATGTGCCATCAATTGAAAACTTTAACAGCATTTCTGCTAACGGAAAAAATTTAATGATATCCGTGAAGCTGGGAGATAAATTTTCGGTAACTGCCAACGGAATGTCATCTGATCTTGATAAAATATCATATACTGTTGACGAAAATAAAGTTTTGAATATTAATGTGGCAAAAAAAGAAATCAGTCAAAAATGCTTATTCTGTGACCAAAAAATAGTGCGTATTGCTATAACTGCTCCTAGTGTTGAGACAATCAAACTTAATGGATCGGATCTTAATTTAGAAAAATTTGCTGGCGATAAAATGGTAGTTGAGGCGAATGGTTCTGACAACATTTTTATTGATGGAAATATTTCCGACCTAGCTGCAAAGGTTTCTAATTCTAGTATTAATGTCACTGGAAAGTTTAAGAATCTAGAGCTTGAGGCTGATAGAACTAACGCAACCTATGATGTTAACAGTACAAAGGCGAATATCAAATTAAGTAGATCTGCAAATGCTACAGTTTTAGGAACAATCAATGATTGCACGCTTGATATTAGCGATAACTCTAACTTGAATGGACTTGATCTAGAAACATATAATAGTAATGTTGTCCTCAAAGAAGATTCATGGGCAGTTCTATGGATTGAAAATGCTGTGTCAACTAATATTGATAAAAATAGTGGATTGTTTTATATAGGAAATCCTAATCAAAAGGAAATAACTAATTCCCCATTTGCTTCATTTACAAAAATGTCTAAAGTCAGCCTTTCTGAATACCGTAAAAATGAGGATAAGGATAATTATTTTCAATTTTATGATAATTATTACAAGTTAAATATTGATAATGCTGATTCGGGATTGTTCCAAGAAAAAAGACAATTACTTAGAGAAAAATTTTAAAGATAAAAAAGCCGAGCATAATGCTCGGCTTTTTAGTAATTAGGAACTAGTAACTCGTAATTAGTACTTTGTTTGTTTGCTTCGCAAGCATACATAATAGTAATTAGGAACTAGTAACTCGTAATTAGTACTTTGTAGCTTTCTTGCGAAAGCTTGAAGGCATCTTATTAGATTCCCGATCAAGTCGGGAATGACAAAGAATGGAATGAGGACATCTTATTAGATTCCCGACTACGTTCGCCTATGGCGAACAATCGGGAATGACAGGTGTGGAGACAGGAATGACAAGCTCCATAGACGGGCAAACAAGAATGACAAAGAATGGAATGAAGGCATTTTATTAGATTCCCGATCAAGTCGGGAATGACAGGTGTGGAGACAGGAATGACAAAGAATGGAATGAAGGCATTTTATTAGATTCCCGATCAAGTCGGGAATGACAAAGAATGGAATGAGGGCATCTTATTAGATTCCCGACTACGCTTGTCTACGACAAGCAATCGGGAATGACAGGTGTGGAGACAGGAAGGCAGTCTCTAATTATTTGGAGCGATACCTTCTCCGTCTTGTTCTTCTGGTATAGTTGCTGGATTGTCTGCACCGCTGGAATCGGGTTGATTAACCTGTGCATTATCTGGAGTATTAGCAGGAATATTCGGCTGAGGAACATTTTTAACTTCCTCTTTTGGTTTTTTTAATCTCTCGCCAAAATAGTAATTCATTACTTCTCGCGATAATATATTAGCAGCATTCATTTCGTAAGGAACGCTTTCAACCACAACGGTTATTGCTACTTCTGGATTTTCATACGGGGCAAATATTGTAATTAGATTATGATATTTATTCGCTTCTGATGTTTGGGCAGTACCAGTTTTTGCAGCTGATGTTACTGGCATTGCTTGCAGACCTCTGGCAGTACCATTGGAAGACATAACCGTCTCTCTCATTGCAACTCTTACTTTAGCAAGGTTTTCGGAACTAACACCAACAGTCCTTACAACTTCTGGATTAAATGCTTTAATTTCTTTTCCTTCACTGTCCAATACCGACTTGACTATTTTGGGCTTCATTAATTGTCCGCCATTAGCAATAGCTGCCGTAGCCATTGTTATTTGAAGGGGTGTTCCCTTGAAATACCCTTGTCCAATTGCAATATTATAATCATCCCCTGGATACCAAGACGTATTATACCTTTTCTTTTTCCAATCTGCGTCGGGAACAAGCCCTGATTTTTCGCCAGAAATATCAATACCTGTCAGACTGCCATACCCAAAGTCCTCAAAGTATTTATCCATCTTTTCTACCCCTAACCCCCTTTTTCCATTATATCCGCCTCCCAAAATATAGAAGTAAACATCGCAAGATTCGGCCATTGCTTTCTTAAGATCGGTTGCGCCGTGAGTTGTCCAATCGTTCTTATATCCGCCTCCTCCAAGCGCTATTCTACCCTGACAGTTAATTACTCCTTCGGGTGTTATTAGCCCCTCCTGAAGGCCAGCTGCTGCCATTACGGGCTTAATTGTTGAACCTATAGCATACTCTCCAGCAATTGCCCTATTGTAAAATGATAGATTATCTTTACTGACCATTTCTTGATACTCCTCATTGGTCATCCCTCTTGATAAAAGATTTGCATCAAACGATGGCCAAGTTGCCATAGCTATTATCCCACCCGTCTTTACATCGGCCATTACAACTGTAGCTGATTTTGCATGATATTTTTCTACAATTTCCTTCACAGAGTCGCCAACTTTTTTTTGTGTACCCAAATCAAGATTTAATACTAAATTTTTTCCAGACTCTAAGGGGCGCACAAGTTTTTCGCTTATTACCCCTCCTTTAGCATCCCTTTCTTTGCTGAAAATACCTGGAGTCTCTTTGAGATAGTCGTTATATTCTTTTTCTATCCCCCAGCCGCCTTGATCTGATTCTTTAGAAAAATAGCCTAAGACGTGCGAAAAAGCATAAGGGTCATAGTATTGCCTTTCTTGGTTTTTACGAATTGCAAAGGCCTTAAACTCATCGGCTTTGGTTTTTAGAATAACTGTTTTGTCTTTGTCTAGGTTATCAAGAATAGAAAACTCTGGCTTATCTTTAAACTTTTCTTGCTTCTCGGCAATCAAGGATTTTATTTCATCATTTGACTTTCCTAATATTTTTGACAATTCTCCTATCTCTCTATCTATTTCGTATTGATCCGCATCTGATTTTTTGAAAACCAAATCAAAACTATTGGAATTGAAAACTATTTGCTTCATTTCCCGATCATAGATAACTCCTCTCTGAGCTCCTATTTCACTTGAAACATACTTATTATTCTCAGCTTTTTTGGTATAGTAATCGTAATTAAATACTTGATAGTAAATGCAAACTCCTGCCAAAAAAACTGTTGAGATGATAAAAACAGAGAGAATGATAAAGAAATTTTTTTTTGCTAAAGCTGTTTCTATAGTTCCGCCACTACCAAAATAATCTGGTTTACTTTTTTTATCATTTTTTTCTGATTTTTCTGCTTCTCTTTTTTTAGCTAAAAAATCCAAGAAAAAATCCTCGGTTGATACTTCCTTATTCCTATATTTCTTAGGTCTTTTAAATAAATTAGGGAATCCTGACATATCGCACAATGAATAATTTTAACAGAATCGCTATTGCCATTAATACAATTGAATAAAAACCAAAAAAGAATACCGACGAATAAATATCAATCAACAGTCCCGCCCAGAGAGCGACGAATATTCCTGTTGATTTTGATGGTGATTCAATTACATTAAAAGCAATAACAAATATGAGACCCAGTAAGAAGCTTAAGAATGAAAGATGAAAGATGCTGGATTCTAGGACGATGAGTAAATACAAAACAAAGGCAGACAATAAAAATTTTAATATTCGTTTAATCATTTTTTACTATTTCAATGTCTTTTAAGATAAAAACTTTGTCTAATAGACTAGGGTTAAAAGCAGGAATTATTTCAGCTTGTTTGAATGTTTCAGTGTCAATTTTTTTGGGGTCTTTTATTCTGCCAACTACATAACCAGCTGGATAGTTTCCGCTAAGCGAACTTGTCATTACTATCGCATCATTGTCCAAGTCCTTATCCTTTGGAAACATATCCAAGGACATTTTGAATCCACTATCACCCTTGGCTATGGCAATAATTTTTTCTGAAGTGCTTGCTTCTTGTTTTGGTTTTTGATCACTATTATTACTGTCATTGCTTTGTCCGCCTTGCTCGCCTTCGGCAGTTGTTTTTTCAGGAGCAACTTCAGTAGCAACTAAGTCTTCCATTTTGGCACTATTGATAATTTGAATATCTATTAGGCTACTTTTGTCGGTTATTAATGCTACCCTAGAAAAATTATCATAAACTTCTGATATTTTACCAATTAGTACTTTGCCTGAAACAACGACAGGAAATCCTTTTTGGACGCCATCATTTTTTCCCTTATTAATTAATACAGAGTCTTCATAAGAAAAATCTTTTCCGTTAAATCGCCCTCCGCCAAAAGCTTCTGCTTCTATTAATTTGTGCTCTTTTTCAAGTCCGATATTAAGGGCATTTTTTAAAAATATGTTTTCTTGCTTTGTTGTTTCCAGCTCGGCCAAAGCAGATAATAATTTTTGATTTTCTTCAGCAAGATTTTTATTCGCCTCGGCTTGGTTTTGGTTGGTAAATGTTAAGGCACTCGCCATTTGCCAAACAGTGCGTTGGAATCCAAATGACTGGCTATAAGAAAAGTTTTTTATCTGGTCTGCAAACACAAAATTAACTCCGATTAATGCCCCAGCTATAACTAAAAAGATGATTATTCTGTTCTTAAAACTCTGTTCCATATCTAGGAACATTATAGCAATATAATTGAAATTTTTGCAAATTTGGGTTTTTCTATAAAAAAAGGCTTTCAAATTGAATGAAAACCGTCTAACTGCGCAGACATGCATTGTTATACATATCTTTTACAATGATTTCAGTAAAATGTGCTATTTTTTCGGAACTATATTTTTCCTTGAGGCTTATAGAAAATTGCTCTTTAATGTCTTTAAAATCAATCTTATTTTCACTGATTTTCTGCAAAAATACTTCGTAGGCAATTTCATAAAGCCGTTTTTCCTCAAGAGGTTTTCCGAGGGGGCCATGGGTATGTATCGTGATGGCCGGAAACTCTTTTTTGAGAATATGCCCATAAAGAGTTATAAAAAATGATCTTAACTCCTCTTTTGATGTTGTTACACTCTCGTAAAAAATTACTTCTCGTTCAATTGTCTCATAATTGAGAGAAATACCATTTTCATGGATTACCTCAATTAATAGCTCAAAAGCCATTTTCTTTTGATCTAACCTCGTGTTTGCCATTACTATCAAAACAACTATCGCACAAAGGACTTGGAACTGTCAACATTAACTTAAAAGGTTGAACCTCCAAAGGCTAAATCTTTAAAATTATTGAAAAATTGACAATTACTCATATTTTATCTATAACTAGGTTAGTTTTTTGACGGTATGTTCGTTGAAAACTTAAAAGAGGTGTAAAAAATGGAAGTTAATTATGAAAAGCGGCTTTCAGAAAATTTACCAGAATTTGCCAAGAAAACACTTGAACTTGCTGATTCTCTGGAAAGAGTTTATGATTTTTGTCTTGTATTCTTTAAACTAGACGGTAATAAAGAAAAAGCAATCAATAAATTGCTAATGTACTGCATTGAATATAAAGACTATCGCCCACTTGGAAGTTTGATAAATTCGCTATCATACACACTTACCTTTTTTGAAAACGAATTTAAAGAAAAATGTAAGTTATCAACTTTTGATTCAAACAAAAAAGATGGTAGCAAGTTTGGCACAAATATTGTGATATTCAAAGAACAAATATCTATCATTACAAATAGTATTTTTGAAGATGAGGGTGATACCTTTGAAAACGCACAAATGCTTTGCAGTTTTTTCTTGGAGTTAAATGAATCAGAAACAGAGCTGAATAAAATCAAGAAGCAAGCGCTCATAGAATTAATACAGGAGGCCATCAAGAGAAAAGATCTTTCTAAGTTGAATGAAATTGTTCATTCTATTTTTGGCATATTGGATTATATTGCCACGAATTCATTGCGGCTATGTAAGTATGCTAGCCAAAAAGAATACATTATAGAAATTTTCAATTCCATAGAAGCAAATAATGTAACTGATTCAAAAAGAAAAATCTTTAAAGACATTGAGTTTTTTGCTGAAAAAGAAAAATTCAAAAATGCTTTTTCTCGCACATGGTATAGTGTATTAAGCATTTTTGCAACAAATCCGCCCTTAACAAAACCTAAGGAATCGGAAGTAGTTGTAAAAAAGAAACAGGTTGAAAGGCCCAGAACTAATGTTCAGAAAAAAATTGAAAATCCGCTGGATAATACTGAGGATAGTGAAGCTGCAGACTCTTTAGATTTGAAATCTGAAGCTGTTGTCAATGCAACAATAGATAAACAGACTGAAGAAAAGACTAATCCTGAAGCTGTGGATTTGCTCAAATCTAAGATTGCCCTGCAATCAAAAATAACCTCATTTAAAGATTTACCGGAGGAGACTAGCCACGAGAACAAAGCAAAGATAAAGGCGCCTAATCCACCCGTTATCTCTAGTGAAATAAACCAGCAAATCTTGACAAGACTTGAAAAAATTGGCATCTTGCTTGATAGTATTTTTATTTCTAATAAGAATACTAGCAGGACAGTTGAAAAACTGGATGCATTTATTACTTTGTTTGAAGAAAACAAAGATATCAAAAATGCTGAGATTGCTGAAATCAATGCGCAAATTTCTAATATTGACCAAAAACTTAATATGATTATTGACTTACTAAAGATTGATAGTCCTATTAAGATAGCCGAAGAAAATAATAGTCTCTTAAGGGAACTTATTGAGATTATGGAAAAAAACGAAAAACAAACAAGAATTGTAAAAACTTCAAAACCAAAGTCTTTGAGGAAGACGAAAGGAGGAGGGCGTCCACGAAAGATTACGCTTCCTGAAGAGACAGAAAAAGTAATAAGAAAAAGAGGTCGTCCACGAAAGATTACGCTTCCTGAAGAGACAGAAAAAGTAATAAGAAAAAGAGGTCGTCCACGAAAGATTACGCTTCCTGAAGAGACATCTGCGTTAAGCGTGACAGCTAAAGCATAAGGCCAAATTCACATTGGTCTTTTTTTATTTAAAATTTAATTCAAAAATTTGTAAAAAAAGAAGGGGCTTGCAACTAGGCAAGTATCCCCATTTTTAATGAAGTCCAGTTGACCGGCTCGGTGAGGACTTCATATATTTTATCCAGCTTATATCTGGGTCCATTCCCAGTGATTATACAAACAAAAATTGCTTGTAGTAACTCATCGGGAATCTCTTTTGGCCTCGTACGAGAATGAACTGTTTTCTTTGCGGCATTCCACAATGCGGTCATTACAGTATTCCGAGGAATTTCGGAGATTTTCTTATCAGAATTCTTTTTTTCCCATTTCTGAATCCCCTGATAAAAAACTTTTCGGAAATCCGACTTCATTCTAATTACTAACTCTTTTTCCTGCATGTCACAACAATACAATATAAGTGCTTACGTGTCAATACTTTTAGCTGGTTGACTTTTACCCTTACTGGAGATATAAATAATTTAGTTTTTGTAGCTATTTAAAAAGTGATTATTATGAGTAGAGAGAAAGAACCAGAACCATTTTTACCTGGAAGCGAGCGAGCCGATAGGTTACTTGAAGAGATAAGGAGACTGCAAAGCAAATCGTTAAGTGATGTATTCGGAAACAAATTGTCTAGAATTCCTCCGCGTAGCAGTCTATTGAATGTCGTAATTGAAAAAAGAAAAATCGGGCGAGGACGAAGATGGCAGCCACATGGTAGAATTCCACAAGAGCAAAATCAGTCTAAAAAATGACTGATCTTTTTTTATTTAAAAAACAACTAATAAAAAACCACCACTGGTGGTTTTGAAATAAAAAAATCCTTTCAAGCTTTAATATGGGGACGACCTACTTTCGCGGAAACCACTATCATCGGCCCTGCAGAATTTCACTTCCGAGTTCGGGATGGGATCGGGTGGAGCACCTGCGGTATTATCCCCATATTAAAAATAAAAAGGATTTATTTTTAATGGATTGCTTCGTCGCTATGCTCCTCGCAATGACATGCAAGGAACTCATAATGACGAGTGTTAGTAGATTTTCATTTTCTAGAATAGAGCTAGTAATTGCTAGCTAAAATAAGTCAAATATATAATATTCAATTAGTAGCGCTTGGCTCAATTCCTCACGGAACTTCCACCTACGCCCTATCAAGGTCATAGTCTTTAACCTGAATAAGAGTT
>Ga0265297_10003149_pt1 | contig 30745 bp, 20 predicted proteins | sample Munlanlwell13791_FD_192502 | JGI IMG/M metagenome (GOLD analysis project Ga0265297, IMG submission 192502) | Leachate microbial communities from a municipal landfill in Southern Ontario, Canada - Leachate well 137-91 | ecosystem: Engineered > Solid waste > Landfill > Unclassified | place...
CCTCGAGCCACGCCGAAAGAGTCGATCCTTAAGCGTCCCGCCACGGAGCAGGCATACCTCTATTTCGGTTCTCCGTTCGCGATGAAAGAAGGGGACCCGGAATTTTACAAAGCCCGCGTCGCGATGTTTATTTTGGGTTCGAGCGGTTTCGGAAGCCGTTTGATGGAAGAGATACGGGTTAAACGCGGTTTGGCCTATTCGGCCTATTCGCGTCTCTCCGTTGCCAAGACCAATAGCTATTTCAGCGGCTATCTCCAGACCAAAATCGAATCGCAGGACGAAGCCAAAAAAACGGTGACCGAAGTGATCGATACCTTTGTCCAGGGCGGGGTAACACAGGGTGAATTGGATCAGGCCCGCAAGTTTTTACTCGGTTCCGAACCGCTTCGTGTCGAGACACTCTCCCAACGCCTTGGGCGGACGTTCAGCGAATACTATTCCGGTAAACCTCTGGGGTATTCGCTTCAGGAACTTGAGCTGATCCGTCATCTCAAGCTTGATGATCTAAACGATTTTATCCGTCGTCATGGTGAGATAAAAGACCTTAGCTATGCCATTGTCACAAAGTGAGGATGGTGATAAATTCCGCCGTTTAGGGATCGGAAGTATTATTGAACTCTCCCTTATCGCTCCCGCCTCTTTCGAAGACCGTCGCATAAGCACTGAGCTTATCCATAACGCTTCATGCGTCATCGATGCGACGGTGGAAAAGGTTATACGCACTCCTAAAACTCTTAAAATTACTTTTTTTTCCCACACTCTCGATGAGATAATCGAGGGGGTGATCTTTCATCCCAAACCTTATATGATCCATCAGTTCCCGGTAGGCGAACGGGCTTTTTTTAGCGGAAAAGCGGTATTGGAATTAGGGCGGTGGCAGATAATCCAGCCGGTTAAAATCACACAGATCGGTTCGCTCGTCCCGGTTTATAAGACTTTGCTGCGTGCCGACGTGATGCGCCGGCTGGTCGAAAAAAATATCACCGTAGAGAATCTGACGGCGGAGGGGCTGCCTGATCTGATTGCACAAGAGCTGTATACCATCCATTTTCCCGAAGTTCCAAAACCGCTGAATGAGAAACAGCTCCATGCACTTAAATTTGCCGAACTGTACGACTATATGCGCCGTCTCAGGCTCAAACGGCGATTTCATCCGACCCGTTACCGGGGTCACGGGGATGTTAAATCGTGGATTGAAACTCTTCCGTTTTCTTTGACAGAAGATCAGCGTAAGGCGATTTTTGAGATCAGCAGCGATTTTCGGGGTATTTATGCCGCACGCCGGATGATTGTCGGCGATGTTGGCTCGGGCAAGACGATGGTAATACTGGCTTCCGTCGTCCTGATGGCCCCTTACCGCTCGATCCTGATGGCCCCGACGACGATCCTCGCCGCCCAGCTGTACGAGGAGGCACAGAAGTTTCTCCCCCATCTTACCATCGCTCTGGTGACCAATGCGACGAAAAAAGGGCCGTTGGAAGGGTACGATTTCATCATCGGTACCCATGCGCTTCTTCATCGGAGCCTTCCCGAAGCGGGCCTGGTGATGGTGGACGAACAGCACCGTTTTGGCACGGCACAGCGTCATGCCCTCTCCAAACTGACCGACAATGAGACATCACCCCATTTTCTGCAGTTTTCGGCGACACCGATTCCGCGGACACAGGCGATGATCGAATCTGCCCATATCGATGTGAGTCTGATCGTCCAGACCCCTTTTACGAAAAACATCGCGACACGCATCATCAGCCGGGGAGATTTTCCGGCGCTGCTGGAGCATATCCGCTCCGAGATCGCACTGGGACATCAGGTTCTCATCGTCTATCCGCTGGTCGAGCAGAGCGAGAGTATCAATTATCAAAGCATCGACGAAGCGCGGGGATTTTGGGAGAACAAGTTTGAGAACGTTTATGTGACGCACGGAAAAGACAAGGAGAAAGAGGCGGTGCTGTTCGAGTTCCGCTCATCCGGCTCCATTCTTCTCGCGACGACGGTTGTCGAGGTGGGGATATCGCTGCCGCGTCTCTCTACCGTCATCATTGTGGGGGCGGAGCGGCTGGGGCTCTCCACGCTTCACCAGTTACGCGGACGGGTCAGCCGGACAGGGTTGCAGGGGTATTGCTATCTCTATACCAATCAAAGCGCCAAAAATGAGCGCCTAGAAGCATTCGGCCGATGTGCGAGCGGATTTGAGATCGCCGCGCTGGATTTGAAATTTCGCCGCAGCGGCGATCTGCTGGAGGGGAGCATCCAGAGCGGTCAAAAGTTTCGGTGGGCTGATATGGGTGAGGATGAGGAGATTGTTCGAGAAGTAAAAAAATATTTGGATCAAATGAATTAGGCCTTCACAACTCACACAGAGCAAGGTCGCTTGCCGAAGGGCAAATGCGTACCGCCAGCGATTTGTTGTGAAGGCGATTTTCTTTGGCTACTTTTCTTATGAAAAAGAAAAGTATGGCTAGGTTTTAATACAGCCCAAACCGTCCGTCACTGCGTTTGTAAAGAACGCGCATTTTGCCGTCGTTGTCATAGAAAACTTCGAATACTTTGGTACTCTCTTTGAGTTTTTCGAGCACTTCGGCTACTTCCATAGGTTTATAGAGTTCCAGTTCGGTCGGGACGATCTCATCTTCCATCGCCTCATCGATCGCATGGAGGTTAATAGTAGCCGCCGCTGCATGTTTGGCTTCATTGAGACCGCCGCCGTTATTATGGTCGCTTTGACGATCATGAAGACGGCGGAGTGCTTTTTGGGCACGGTCGATCGCGATATCGATCGCGGCATAAAGGTCGTTGTCGCGCTGGGTGATGACAATGGTATTTTTGCCGGCAATGTTGATCGTAAATTCGATCATCACCCCCTTTTTACGTTCGTTCATACCGGCGACGGCATTGACGCTGATGACGTCAAGATGATATTTGCTCAGAGTATCGATGGAATGCATTAAATGGTCTTTGATTGCGTCACTCAGTTCGATGTGACGTCCGACGAGAGAGATGTTCATAGGTTCACCTTTGTATTGGTTTTGATAGATTATAGCACACAAAAAAAGTGCAAAGTGATATTTTTTTAGATGTTATTATCTGTCAATAATTATGAATTGTGTTTAATAATCATTTAATGCGGATAGGACTACAATTAAAATAGTTAGGTATGCCCTCTTAAGCGGAAAATGTTTTAGAAAAGAGGGTTGATGGACGATAATAGCTTATTATCGAACAATTTTACTGTCCCGTGCCACCGAGCCCGGGCAGTGTGTGGCTACAATCCTCAGGAGGATAATATGAAACCTTTTAAATCGTTTTTGCGGATGCTTGTATTAATGCCATTGGTATATATCAGTGCATTTGCAGCAGTACTTGATAGCAATACATTTACGAATGCAGCAGATGTCTGGAATGGAGGAACGTTTTATTCATCGGGAGCTACAAAGCGGATGGAAATCCCCAGTCAGGCGGTAGCTTCCCATACGTATACCTATGTGGCAGAAGCTGATAAGAGCTTTACATTGACTCTTGATGCGTATAAAGTAGACACGTGGGAGTCAGATGACACCATGATTGTTACATTGAATGGGGTGACAGTCTATAACAGCAATACGGTGGGTACTGCAATGACATTCAATGGTGCTTTTGACAGCAGCGGTGTCGTGACGGTAACGATACAGACCAATACCAATGCGGCAGCGGAAAAACTCCAGATCGACAATGTAGCGCTATCTCAGAACGCGACGTATACAACCAATAACGAACGTCCATTTACCCTTCAATTTACAGAGAATGAGATCGGGAATATGGTAACGTTTGGAAATACTATTCTCTGCAAAAGTTCGGTCCAAAGTTCATCGTACAAAACAGGAACCTGCAGTGAACCCGGTGCCGCCGATTCGAACGATAATATTTATACTCTCTACAATAAACTTGCGAGCGATGAAGCCAATAGTACAATTTTTAACTCTTCTTCTTCAGATTTGACGATTCCTGCAGGCAGTACGGTTTTGAAGGCGATTCTCTATTGGCAGGGGGGGATTAACAGCGGTACCATTGATACAGCGACAGGCGATGCCAGTTTGACTACTATGGCATTGGCGATGGAAAAAGCAAGAACAATCAAATTTAAAGTCCCCGGTGCTCCTTCGTATACAACGGTAAGATCGGAAGGGGCTAAATTCAACTGGAAAAATTCAGGAGCTTCGTACAATTATTATCAGGGGGCTGCTGATGTCACCTCTTTGGTACAACAGTCCGGAACCTATCAAGTGGCAAATCTGGTAACCAATGACGGGAATCAGGATGGAGGAACCGGACCGTATGGGGGATGGTCTTTGATGATCGTTTACCAAGATTTGACTTCGGGCACGTCGCAGCTCAAAAATATGGTTATTTACGATGGGTATAAACTGGTCACGGCGGATGTGTCGCAGACGTTCTCCGGATTTTACACTCCTATCAGCGGGACGGTAAATGCGAAATTTACGATGTTTGCCGCTGAAGCGGATGTGACAAGACATGATGCCATTACCATGACGCAAACCAGCTCGACCGGAACCCCGGTGACCGTTGCCACGGATGAGCTGGACTCCTCGATTAAAGATTCCAACGGTACTTCCGTGACAACCAGAAGTCCAAATTTTGCCAATACTATCGGAACGGATATCCATACATGGGATGTCGGTAACGGAGTCGGAGCAAAAAATATTATCGGTAACAGCCAAAGCTCTACAAAAGTAGTATTTGATTATCCGGGAGGATCTGATGCCGATATTTACAACTTGGGGGCATTCTCTTTTGCGACCGATTTGTACCAGCCTCAGGTGTGTTATATCGAAAATATTTTTAAAGGGACAACCAATATCAGCGGTATCGGGGCACAGGTCAATGAAGACGATAACCTGACGGTACGGGTCTATATTAAAAATACAGGGAATGATAATGCTGAAAAGGTACAAATTCTTCATCAATTCGAAACCAGCAAATTTCCATATGACCCTAACTCGGCAAATTACAATAATAGCAATCCCCCCTATGAGACAGTAATACCTCCTTCGTATACCCGAACCGTAGCGAGTGACAGCAGCGGAAACGATTTGTATGAGTACAATACGACATCGCTGATTTCGAAGATAAAACTTGGCGTAGGAGCTACAAGCGCAGACGGAGGACTGTTTTATCCTGAAACTTCGGGGACACCGACGGTTGCGGTATATGAGTATAACGCAACCGTAAAAGTACTGGACACTAACTACAGCAATGTCTATAAAGCAGCGTATATAAATGTTGCTTTGGGGATCGATTACTCCAATAATCCGGTTACGATGCATACCTGTGACGGATCTTTAAACTCGTTTTATGGAATCGGCAGTTTGGTGATTCCCGCGACCGGGTTCGATGCCCGTGAGACATCGATAGCAGAGGCAGACAACAACCGATCCATTACGACTAAGGTCGTCAATAAACCGTTTCAGCTCAATGCACTATCGCTCGATACAGCCGGTGCGATTGCCCCGTATCCAATAGAATTGGGGACCAGAGTTTATCTGTTCCCGGTCGACTCGAGTGTCTGTTCGTTGAGCGACAGTGATAAACTTGCAACAGTTAATTCATTATCGCATGCTACGTATGTCGATTTTGGGAAGGATGACATAAGCGTACCTTCTCCGGCCGTTAATCTTTCCAATGCCCTGCTCAATGCAGTGGCAGGGAAAGACAGAAAGATCGCTTTAAACTATGTCAACTGGAAGGACTATGAATCGGATTTTAGCGCGGTTCACTGTAGCGTCAGTAATACGGGAGGATCCACATTGAAAGGAGTTCCTCAGTGTATGGAAGCATCAGGCGGGATGTGCAGCAAGTATAGCAAAAATACGAGTAATATCGAATGTATTTTCGGTCCGGCTGTCGCTTTGGCATGTGCCGGAAGCAACAGTAATGGGGAGACTAAACCAGGAGATCTTCCGTGTAACGGATCGTCCTATAATGCGTCCAATCTGCCTGATTTTCCGTATGATAATGAGTACGGATGTTATCAGTGTCTCGCACAGGCGATAGGGAAAGTAACCTGCTCGACCGATAACTTCGCAGCGCGTCCTGACAGATTGAACGTGACGTCATCCCATTACGATTATCCAAATCTTTTCCGTTCGGCAGAGGATTACAATTCAACGGTCCATGCGTATGTTTTCGGGTCAAATACGGACACTCCCGATTACAACGTGACATCTGCGAACAGTGTGATCACGCCAAGTGCGGTCAAATATAACCGCAACGATGTGATCGATGCGACAATGGCAGGAACCGCTTCTTTTACGGGTGATTTTAACATGTCGAACGGTCTTTCGGAACGATCCGGTGTGGTCGGAAATGAAGTCGTCGGGTTGATGTTTGACGATGTGGGCAAGATCGACATCCATCTCGAGGATCGGACATGGGCTGCGGTGGATAGTGATGACACCGTTTTGGATTGCAGCAGTGACGGGATGTATCTGTGTGGAGACACCAATCTCTCTTTTATCCCCCACCATTTCGATTTCAACACGCTGACTCTGACCAACAATGACGGCAATCCCGGCGCCTTTACCTATCTGGCCAACGAAGTGGACAAGATGGCGGGACGGATCGAGACGCAGATGAGAGCATTGAACAAAAACGGCAATGTCACCCAAAATTTTACTGTGAATCCTCTCTGGGAAAACAATATCATCGTCACTCCGACCGTGACGAAAACGACCTACATCTATCCCGATGCCAACGAGACGACGATAGCCGATATCGCCGTCGGTTTCGGTACGGGAGCAGATGCAAACGGGACAAAGACGATTCCTTGGAATGACACCAATACTTCTACCTATTTACGATTCAATTTCCGTCGTGACGTGAATCTAACAGTCAATCCGTTTGATGTCAACGGCAGCGAATTGAATATCTCGCTGGTGTCGAATTACACGGATGTGAGCAACGGCCATACGGCGGCGATCACTGGAGAGCGAAATGCCACGGCGGCAGGGACGACGACGTTTGTGTATGGACGAGTCAATCCGTTAGGCGTGACAGTCTATGGCGATGCACCCATCACCGCCAACAGCTATATGGAGGTCTACGGTGACGGACCGGTTACACTGGGCGGCGTAGCCCTCTCTATGAGTAAAACGGGCAATGGTTGGTGGATCAACTCGCTTCATACGGTATCGACGTACGGAGACGCGAATGTGACGGTGACCGATGCGGCCGGGCACGTACCGGCAAACAACATCCTCTTTAACGGCGTGACGACGTATACCAATTTTACCGGTGTGCTGACTCCGCCGATGGAGTTCGTCTCGCATATCAAGACGATGCCGTGGCTGTGGTCCGGTGTCAATGCATTGCCGTATCTTGATCCTGCCAATCCGGGGAATTTAAATTGTTTGACCCATCCGTGCTTTAATGTCAAAATCCGTCCGACGATGACCAACTGGGTCGGCGGCGGAAGCAACAAAGGGAACAAATCTCAGCAAACCACGACTACCGATGAAAAATTGGGCGAAGATATGCTGGTACCAAGGACTCGACAGTGATATATTCTACTAAACGGCCAGCGATCGCGATGATAGAGCTGATCTTTGCGATCGTCGTTGTCGCTATTGTGATGCTAACCATTCCGATGATCATCCGGGTGATGAACCAGTCGGAAGAACTCTCGCTCGGGCAAGAGATATTCGCCAAGATGTATGCACAGGCACAACGAAAATCGATGAATCCGTGGGATGAAAACGTTACGAATCTCCTCTTTAATTTTCCTGCTGACGGGACGGTTCTGATGATCAACGCGACAGATGATCTCAATTGCAGCCGCCAAATCGGAACGAATTTATATCGGGAAAACAACATTTCGACCCGTGAGTGCAATCAGGCTCTGTTAACTCCCTCGGCGATCATCAATGGCGATAAAAACGGAACGCTGGGGATAGAGCATTATAATAACACGACCTATACGGTCAAAGATACGTTGAACGGTGACTATCAGGTCCACATCGTGGTCGCTTATGTGGATGATGGTGACAAGGATATAGTCCATAACGGTAACTATACGACGACCTGGGAGATCGGTAACGATACCTCTCCCAGCGGAGCGACTGCTGCGGCCAATGCTACCCATCTAAAGCGGGTCGTTATGAGGTTTACACGGCTTGATGGTTCAAGCAATCCTGTTCCGTCTATACCTGTTACTACATTGACTTTTTATATGTCGAATATCGGGGTGGTCCAATGAGGAATTTTAGTCGCGCATTCACGATGATCGAGCTGATCATGGTGATCGTCATTCTCGGTATTATCGGGATGATCGTTACCGAGGTATTGGCCCAAGCGTACAAAGGGGCTTTTTATCAGCAAAAATATGCCGAGCGTGAAGTTGAGCTTGAACGTACCCTTAATATCATCGAAAAACGGCTCAAAGACGCTCTGGTCGATTCGATAGTATTGCTGGATAAAAATGATGTCGCCGGCGCCTGCGAAGTGATCGGAGCACAAGTGGATACCGAAGATGCAGCGGCCGCATTTATCATGGTAGATCGCGACAGCATGAACGGATTGTGGGACGGGAACCGTTCTCGAAACGGCTGGAGCGAACAGGGGAGTGTCGGTACTGTCGGAGGGAATACGGTCATAAACTCTACGGATGCTGATTTTAATGTTGCCGATACGATAATCGGTGATCTCTATCCGGGTAAAACTGTTACCGATGCGGCGTTGTACCGTTATCCGATCATTACGGACGTGTGCAGCAATTTTGGCTGGACGGGAGCGGCCGTCGCACTCGATCCGGTGACTGCGCTTAACAGCGCGACGCAGTTGCGTATTAACGGTGCAGCCGGATTAAATGCGCAGCAAATGTACCGCCTCGCCTCAACGGCGATAGCGTTTAAGCGTATTCCCGGCCCCGTCGGAAATACCGGAGACGGAACGCTGCGGATGTATTATAATTTTCGTCCGTGGAATGGAGTAGACACGTATCAGAGCGGCGATTCGGCGATTGTAGCCGATCATGTCTCCCATTTCGCGATTCGGATGGACAGCGGTTCGGTTCACTCGATGGTGGGAAATCCCTCTCTTATCGGTGCATTTTACCGGATAAACGTCTGTATGAAAGTGGTCAGTGATACCAATAGTACGGCTAATGATACCCAAGATCAAATCTGTAAAGAAAAGAGTGTCTATGTGCGATAAACATTACACAGGCCAGCGCCGCGGATTTAGTATGATCGTTGCGATATTTGTCGTCGTTTTGGTAGCATGGCTCGGCTCTCAGGTGTTGCATGTGGCCGCAAATGAGTCCAAATCGACCGGAGACCGCTATTTACGCTATCAAGCAGAGCTATTGGCCGACAGTGCGACCGATTATGCGGTGATGCGTATCGGAGACTATAACGGGACTCTAAACGATAATTGCCTAGAAGATATCAACATAACGGTGAATGACGCGAGTACGGCTCATAATCCGATGTACGATATCGGTATGACGGTCTATTATTCGTTCAAAGGTCCGGCACCTGCTAACTGTGCGGTAAAAAATGTACTTTCACCCGCCGCCGGTACCGGCCTTGATACGATGGTGCTGATCGATACCGTCGTGGCGACGCGTCCCGGATTGAATACGGAGCCTATTCGGGTTCACCACAGAAGCTGGCAAAAACCGTAATTCGCTATACCCGTTCGCGGGTTCCATATCTTCTTGTAATTACAGAGAGGATAAAGTCTATATTTGTCTGTTTGACGATTTAAACTATTCGGATGTTTTACATATGAGAAAGAAAGAGATTGCAGAATAAGCCCCCGCATATAGCAGGGGAACTTTTTAAAGAGCGAGCTGGGCGATTTTGGAAAGGACGTCTTTTTCACGGACCGGTTTCATTAAAAAACCGTTCGCGCCGCACTCCAGTGCTTCCCCTTTTTTTGTTTCGTCGGTAGTAAGTACGATGACGGGGAGCTGACGGAGGGTTTCATCGGCCCGTATTACTTTCAGCATTTCAATCCCACCCATGACAGGCATAATGATATCAAGCAAGATGATATCAATATCATCTTGGGTTTTGAGTATTCCAATCGCGTCTGCACCGTTTTTTGCTTCAACGACCTGAGAGACATTAGGCGCTTTCATCAGCATCGTTTTAAGAAGCTTTAGATTGATAAGGTCATCATCAACTGCAAGTACTTTTAGTTTTTTGTCGCCCATTTAAATTTTCCTGCTCTTAGATAAATTTTTCAAATACAAGACGTAAAAGGTCTTTATTGACAATGTTTTTGATGATCTCGTGAACATACATTGCATCATCGCTATCTTCCGCCGCGCTTGGATCGATCAGCATGACAAGAGAGATATCGCTGTTATGTGATCGTATTGTATCATACAGATCCTTGAGATTTAATTCTCGGAGTGTTTTGTCAAACAAGGCGAGCTTGTACCGGTGAGTGAGTATCTCCTCACGCAGTTCCTCAACATTTCCGACACTCTTGTAGGTATATCCGAGGTCATCAAGAATGCGGGTAAAGAGTCTCATCTCGAGGGTATTTTGCTTGGCTAGCAGAATATCGGCATCGTAAGCGGAGCGTGAAGCGCTTACGCTTGCCTCAGTGGCAGAGACATCTACCGCTTCTACTTCTTTTTCTACAGTTTCTTCAGGTACATAGGTGTCAGTTTCAGGAGTTTCCATGTCGATACCGGATATTTCGGTATCGGCGGATTCCAGCTGAATAACCTCTTCTTCGGCACTAAAAGTGACAGGGCTTTCGTCTGATAATTCGGCGACGGCGCCTTCTGTCTCCGATGTCGCCCCTTTTTCCTCGCCTGCGGGGATTGTTTCTTTTGTGTTTGTGTCGGCAATCTCTTGTGCCGATTTCGGGACGGCTTTGATATCGATAATTTTATGCGATAAGAAATTGTTGAGCAAAGAGATGATCTCGGCACGGACCAGCGGCTTGGTCGTATATTCATCCATACCTGCTGCGAGGAAGCGTTCGCGGTCCCCCTTTAGTGCATTTGCGGTCAATGCGATGATCGGGATGTGGTGTTGGCCGTAATCCTCTTCGAAGTCAAGTATCTCCTGTGTCGCTTCGATACCGTCAAGAACCGGCATCTGAATATCCATAAAGATGATATCAAAGTTGCCGTTTTTACGTTTTTCGAACGCTTCGAGTCCGTTATTTGCAATGGTGATCTCCAGCCCTAGATCTTCCAAGGTACGGCGGATCAGTTTTTGGTTAATGATATTGTCTTCCGCGACCATTGCGGTAGCGGCAAAGCGGGAGTTTTTCTCATCAAATTTCTTGCGGCGGGTCACTTTTTGTTTACGGCTGCTAAACGCTTCTGCATCGTACGATTCAAGCGTAGTACGGATTTTAGAACTGTTAAGCGGTTCGTAAAGGACTTTGAATATATCGATTCCCATCGAATCGATTTTTTTCATATAGTACGATTTTGTGATTAGGACAAGTTGCTCTTGACATCCTGCATACTGGAGTAATGTCTCATCATCGGTATAGTCGTTATCGATGAATAGGAGATCATAATTGACTTGACGCTCAAGCAGTTTTAGTTCGTCCATTTCATGGAAAGTGGTATAGCTGACACCGAAATAATCGAGGTACTCTTTAAGATAGGTTGCATGGAGCTTTTTCTTCGAATTGCTTTCCAATATAACCGCATTAATGTTGGAGAACGATCCTTTCACCGGTTCGTTAAGGGTCTCGATCTCTTCAAACTCCAGCGTAAAGAAGAAAGTTGTACCGCTTCCCGGTTCGCTTTCGAGGTCAAGCTTGGAACCCATGAGCTCGACAAATCGGCTGGAGATCGTCAGCCCCAGTCCGGTACCGCCGTATTTACGGGTAATTGATGTATCAGCTTGCGAGAATGCTTCGAAAATACGGGATTTTTGCTCGCTGGTAACCCCGATTCCGTTATCCTTGATCTGGAAACGTACCCGTGCATGATTGAGCTGATTAGACCCCTCACGACGGATATCGACACTGATCGAACCGCCGCTGTTGGTGAACTTGACGGCATTACTGAGGAGGTTGATGATGACCTCTTTGATCTTGGTCGGATCCCCTTTAAGCGGTCGCTCAAGGCTAGGATCGACGTAACAGGCAAGGTCGATATGTTTTTCAGAAGCACGTACCGCATATACTTCAACGGCACTTTCAAACTCTTCCATCGGATTAAAGACGATCTCTTCGATCTCAAGTTTGTTGCTTTCGATTTTAGAAAGGTCAAGGATGTTATTGATAATCTCAAGAAGATTTTCGGAGCTTTTTTCGATAATATCGATAAACTCGCGCTGTTCATCATGCAACTCGGTGTCTTTGAGCAGTTCGGTAAATCCGACGATACCGTTAAGCGGTGTACGGATTTCATGCGACATGTTGGCCAAAAACATTGATTTGGCTTCATTGGCTTCGAGTGCGTATTGTTTGTCGTTCATCGTCTGTTCGATGATACGTTCCAGCAATGCATATGCCTGGGCCGTCCCGGCTGCCGTATCGAGATTGATCGAGTGGCTAAGTGTTTCGGCTTCGTTGTCATGGGTATCTTCAGCGACCCGTTTGAGGACCGATTCGAGGTTTTTGATGTTTGTGGTGATCTCTCCGGCAAATAAATAGCCTAATATGGCGACCAATACCCCAAGTATCCAAACGGCGATTGCGATCAAAAGAAGCTGTACCGCTTGTTTTTGGACGATTAAAGCGCGTTTGTCCATCGCATCGATCAATACTTTTTCAGCTTTGTTGATCGCATCGATTTTTTCAGAAATCATCGCGAACCAAATACCCGATTGGGTCTGATAATTTCCTGTCGCACTCGCTTTCAAAATACCGGCGCGTTCCGTAGTGATATCGAGGAAAAGCTCGGTATTGTCTTCATTAAAAAGGGAAGCTTGGAGTTGAGATTGGATCGTTTTATCGGTCATCGCTTCAAGATTGAAGGCATCCGATTTGGCGATGAGGGTGATCCATTTATTTAACTCTTCTTCTTCCAGCGGCGTCGCACGTGAGAGGACATAGGTGATATAGTCGCGTTCGACGCTGCTATGTTCATTGGCCCGAACGAGTGTGAGATACGTCGAGGAGAGCGAATTGACATCTTCATCAAAGTTAAGTGATGCGAGTTTAGCGAGTTCATTGATCAGATTGTCCTGGTATTTTCCATACAGGTCGGTAAAAATCTTATCAAAGTTGGCAGATCCGTTATCAATAAGGGGACGGGATTTTTCTACATCTTCTTTCAATTTGGTGACAATAGAAGCTAGCACAGCAACTTTGGCACTTACCGCTGTACGGCTCTTTTGCAGTGCTGCAAGGTGTTTTTGGTAATCGGCAATTTTTTGGTCGACGATAGCGCGTTGGGCATGGAGAGATTTAAGAGTCGCAGGTGAAGCACTCCCCATATACATTACCGTCATCCCCCGCTCACGTGAGAGATTGTTGATAAGGTCGTTAAGCTGTTTGTTTATTTCGAGTCTGGTTTGAAGCTGCTGTGCTCCTTGATAACTGCCGTATGCTTTATAAACATAATAGCTGGCTAACGTAAAGAGGATCAGAATCGGTAAAAGACTGATCAGGCGGAGTCGATTTCTAAGTCCTAATTGCATGGGCGTTTCCTCATTATAATTGCGCGATAAAGCTGATAAGCAGTTTGGAGGCTTTATTCGCCTCTTGAGCATCATTGGTTTGAGATAGAACAGCAAGCTGATCGGAAATTTCGGTGAGGCGAAGGTTGTCGCTGATCCCTTTTAGGTCGCTTGCCGTTTTTTTCCATGAATGGGTATCGAACGAGGCGATGGCCGATGAAATGCGTCCTGCCGCACCGGTAGCTTCACGTTTGTAGTCCCCAAGCAGTTCTTGGAAAAATGGAAGTTCGATACCGAGTGCGCCGGCATTGGCTGCCGTGTCATAATGGAGTTTTGCTTCCGGTTCGCCGACGACGGCTGGTGCATCGAATGAGGTGATCTCATCTGAAAGCACTAAAGGCTCTTCTTCCGGAATTTTAAAGATATCGGTACCATACGTCTCATCGGCAAGATCAATGAACTTAACCGGCTCTTCTGCGTGAACCAAAAGAGGTTCCTCTTCCGAGGATTTAAAGATATCTGTACCGTAGGTCTCATCTGAAAGATCGGTAGATACCGATAATTCTTTCTCTTGTACCATGAGAGGCTCATCATCATTTTGCTTGAGACTGAAATGGTAAATATCCGTATCCTTCTCTTGTAATGGCTCTGCTTCGGTTTTCGGCTCCGCTTTGGAATAAATATCTTCTTTGTTATCCGCTGCGCCCGAAGAGGCTGTCCCTTTTCCTTCCAGTTTGTCAATAATAGCGTAGAAGTATTTGAGATTTGCCTCGATTTCGACTGAGTCGTTCGACGTATTGATATTGGTGAGCGCTTCAAGCGCATCTTCGATCCGGAGATTGGCAGCGACCCCTTTTAGTTTGTGAGAAAGGATTCTGAGATTGTTCATATCCCCTTTTAAGGCTGCTTCAAATAATTCATCTTTGAAATCGTGTGATTGCTGGATGAAATCCCCGATAAATTCTTCGATCAAATCGACCGGCAACCCTAGCTCATCAGCGGCTACTTGCGGATTGAAACGATAGGATAGATCGGTTTTAAGTCTGTCGATAAACTCCCGTTCTGCAGCGCTGTAACGAATATCTGGAATGGCCGGGCGCTGACTTGGCTGCGGGGCTGCAGCTGCCGGTACCTCTTCGAGGGGAAGCTCTTCTTCCGTGAACGGGACGGCTAGATTGGGATACAGATCGTCGCTAGGGATGATCTCATCATGGACCTCTTCTTCAAATGAAGGGAGAGTAAAATCTTCCTCCGGAAATGAAGGAACATCGAGAGTATCGGGCTCGCTCAGAAGCGTCGGAGTGAGATGCGCGTAATCGGGAAATGCAGAAGAGGAAATTTCCGGTTCGGGGACGGTCGTTTCGGCAACAACCGGGGCTTTTTCGGGAAGCGGTTGAGGGGTTATGGTATGGGGTTTGATCTCCTCACCGCTGAGCGATTTGACGTGAGTCATATCGATAATATAGCCGTTTGCTGCAGGATTGTCGGCCAAAAACAGCTTTTGAACGGCTAACGTACACGAGAATGTCCGTCCGTTGCCGTGGACGATAGCTGACGTCGCATCGGATTCGGCATGAAGCAAAAAATCGATCCATCCAAAATTTTTAAAATTATGGATATAGCCCGGTTCTTTAGCGAATAAGTCGGCAACATCGCCGCAAACTCCCAATAGATCTTCAAAGGTAGTGTAGTTGAGAAGTTTCAGCCCCTCTTCATCGATCCCGATAAACTTTTGTTCATGATTGTAAAATAACACTTTGCCCCCTTATTGTTCTTGCTCGAGCATTTTTTGATACAGTGTGGCGGTTTCTTCGACATTTTTTCGAGAAGCCGGTTTGCGTGCCGCCATATACCCCTTCAGTTTCCCGTTGCCGTCGTAGATCGGAGTTACTTCGGTGTCGACCCAGTAATATTTGCCGTCTTTTCGCAGGTTTTTAACCAACCCGTGCCATAGCGTGCCGGCCTGGATGGTTTTCCACATCTGTGCAAATGCCGCCTTGGGCATATCGGGATGGCGAATAATATTATGAGGTTCTCCGATCAGTTCATCGACGCTGTAGCCGGAAATTTCGCAAAACTTGCGGTTGGCGAAAGTAATAACCCCTTCCGGGTCAGTTTCACTGACGATTGCGCGACCTTCGAAAAAATACTCTTCGTCAACGGGAATAGGTTTTTCCATAAAATTGACCCCTTTTCTAAAAAACTGCTAAAAACACAATGTGTGGAATATGGCATAAACTCTATAAAAGATTACTTAGACTCGCTTTTCGCATAGAAATTTTGGATGTTTTTCGCATCTTTGGTCCCTACGAGCTCACATAGCGTCTCAAAATCGCCATTTGCAATAGCGCCAAATGTACCGTAATATTCGAGAAGCTTATAGATTTTCGGTTTGCTGATACCGTGAATATTCAAGAGTTTGGACTCCTGGTCCTGTTTTATTTTTGTTTTTTTATGAAACGTTATCGCACTCCGGTGCGCTTCGTCCCGTAAAAGCTGGAACCATTGCAGCCGTTTATCCGAACTCTCCAGGCGCAGGGTCTCTCCATCGGCATGGAGTATATCGCGTGCGGCCCCTTTGGCCCGGTGTGCTTTCGCATCGACTTTTTCTTTGCTGATGGCGACGACGTCGAGATGGATTCCGTGAGATGCTAGAAGATCAAGGGCCAATGCGCGCAAGGTCTCGCCGCCGTCAAGGACCCATAAATCAGGCGGTGGATTGAACTCAAACCCCTCAATACGCCGTCGAAGCATCTCACTCATTTGGCCGTATTCATCTCTTTCGTGCAGATGATAGGTCCGATAGGAGGTTTTATCAAATGTTCCGTTTTCATAGACGATCATCGCTCCGACCGTAGCGGATCCCGCGTGATGCGAGTTATCAAATACTTCGACACGGTTGGGGAATGATTCGAGACGGCACAGGGTCTGGACGGTTTCCGCAAGGGCATCGTTCTTAGGTTTAGGCGTCCTGAGCAATTCGCGTGCGTTTGCAAGGGCCAGAACAATCAGTTCTTTTTTCTTTCCTCTTTGGGGAGTTTCTACGGAACTTTTTTTCTCAAACAGCATTGACAGGTGCTCTTGAATCCATTCTTGCGACTCAAAAGAGTGTGCGGTGAGAATAGGGGCGGTAATAGGGGGTTTTACTGTGCCGTAAAATCCCATAACGGCGCGTTCGTATGCCTCATCCAGCGAAAAGGAATCTTTCATCGGGAAAAAATCGTGAGTGCTTGAGACGATTTTTCCGTCTCGTATAAAGATCCGTACGACACACCCACGGCTCTCATCGGTTGCGATGGCAAAAATATCAAATGCTTCCGAAGAGGCGAGATCGATTTGGGACTTGAGCTCGCTTTTGCCGATCCTCTCACATCGGTCTCGCAGCACTAGGGCCTCTTCAAAGCGGAGTTGTTCGCTGTACATCTCCATTTTTTCTTCCAAGGTCCGCACAAGAAGCCGTTTGTTGCTAATAAAATCAATCCCTTCGCGTACAAATTCCATGTATTTATCGCGGTCTACGTCAAATTCACACGGTGCAAGACACTGGCCCATCTGATAATAAAGACACGCTTTCTTGGAATGGAGACAACTCTTTTTCTGTACCAGGGTCAAGAGTTCATACAGCGAATCAAGAATATCCCGGGCACCGCTGGAGTAAGGGCCGAAATAGCGGATCGATTTCCCTTTTAGAATTTTGCGGGTGAGTTCGAATCGGGGAAATTTTTCTTCCATATCAACGTACAGATAGGGATACGTCTTGTCATCGCGCAGGAGGATATTGTATTTAGGTTTGAGTTGCTTGATCAGAGAATTCTCCAGAATCAGGGCGTCGTGTTCATTTTCCACGATGATGGTGTGCAGTGCGACCGTTTCGGAGAGCATTTTTTGGATCCGCAGCGAGAGGGTCGGTTTGGGGGAGAGGGAGGGGGTAAGATTAAAATAGCTCTTTACCCGCTTGGAGAGGTTTTTGGCTTTTCCGATGTAGAGAATTCTCCCGGTTTTATCAAGGTATTGGTAGATTCCTGCTTGCTGAGGTAAAGAGCGAATGTGTTCAATCATAATCTGCACTTAATCAATAATTTATTGAAGCTATTATAACATCCAGATTGAAAACGTGACGGGAGAAAAGATGGCAAAGTTGTCGATAATTGCTTTAATGAGTGCCGTATTGATGGTGAGTCTGAGCGGATGTGGCCATAAAGCACCTCCGTATTATGAAAAACCGGTACAGTCCGAAGGTTCTTCCGTTGCGCTATGATGTCCTCATTATCGGTTCGGGAATAGCAGGTTTATATGCCGCGATTAACCTTCCCCGTTCTTTGAAAGTACTTTTGATCAATAAATCTCATCCGTGGGAATGCAACACCTATTATGCGCAAGGCGGTGTGACTACCGCATATAATGATGCCGATATTCCGCTGCATATCGAGGATACCCTTGACGCCGGTGCGGGACTGTGCAACGACGAAGCCGTCAAATTGATGAGCCAAAGTTCTCAGCAAGTTATTCAGGACTTGATTACGCGGGGTTTTAAATTTGACACGGATGAAGAGGGGGGACTCCTCTATACTAAAGAGGCCGCCCATTCTCGCAGCCGTATATTGCATGCGGGCGGCGATGCGACGGGACGTCATTTGCACTATTTTTTATTGAATCAAAATCCTCATCCGATGCTCAGCAATGCAACGGTTACCGATTTGCTTATTCAAAACGGACAATGCTGCGGCGTAGAGGTTTTTAGCGAAGATAAGCGGCGTCTGATCTATTCTGACAACGTCATCATCGCAAGCGGCGGTGTGGGATCGTTGTTTGAATACCATACCAACGCCCATACGATCAGCGGAGATATTCACGGTATCTGTTTGGAACATCACATTGCATTAGAGTCTATGGAGATGATGCAATTTCATCCGACGGTGTTTGTGGCCAATACTTGGGCGCGCAAACTTCTTTTGACCGAAGCGCTTCGGGGAGAAGGAGCCCATGTGATCGATGAAAACGGTTACCGTTTTTTATTCGAATATGACCCTAGAGGAGAATTGGCTCCGCGGGATATCGTCAGTCGGGCTATTTTTGATTATAAAAAACGGACATCCAAGCAGGTTTATTTGTCATGCGAGGATTTTGAACCGGAATATTTTAAAGAGCGCTTCCCGAATATTTTTAAAGCGCTGAGTGAGTTAGGATTTCACTTGCCTAAAGAACGGGTTCCCATATCCCCTGCATTTCACTACGCGATCGGTGGGATAAAGAGTGATTTAGAGGCACGAGTGCCGGGAGTCAAAGGACTCTATACCGCAGGAGAAGCGGCATGTACCGGAGTACACGGTGCTAACCGCCTTGCAAGCAATTCACTGTTGGAGGGGCTCGTTTTTGCCCTAAAGGCGGTAGAATCGATTCAAAAAACGCCGATCCGAAGCTGTGAAGAAATATTTGACGTTTCGGATGAAGTTTTAGAGATGGACGGCGATAAAGAGAAAAAAGATGCCTTGCGCCACATTATGTGGGATAACGTTTCCATCGTACGGACGCCGCAGGGTTTACAAAATGCAAAAGAGGCCGTTGATTCCATGTTGCAAGAGAAGATCGGAAGATTGCTGAAACTTCGTCTTTTAAGCGCCCGCTCAATTATCGAAAGTGCATTGGATCGAAAGGAATCGATCGGTGTCCATTTTATAACACATGGATCCAAATAATGACAGCACAGGCCGTAGAACACACGGCGATTAACTTTGTAGGCCATCCGTTCGGATGGGTACTCCTTGCCATCTTTGTGGTAGGGTACTATTTTATTGCGACAGAAGAAAAGTATCATATCGATAAAGCCAAGCCTGCTCTTTTTACCGGAACATTTATGTTCGTCTTAATCGGTATCTATTATGCGAGTGTCGGTGCCGATTTTAGCGCCTATGAGCATGAAGTGGATCATATGATCTTGGAAATCTCTGAGATCTTCTTCTTCTTGTTTGTCGCGATGACCTATATCGAAGCGTTGATCGAACGGGGTGTATTCACGGCACTCAGAGCGAAATTGATTGCCAAGGGGTACAGTTACCGCGAACTTTTCTGGATCACGGGATTGCTCGCATTTTTTATCTCTCCGGTAGCCGACAACCTTACGACGGCACTGATCCTCTCGACAGTATTGCTGACGATTGACGGCAAAAACAAAGCATTTCTGGTTCCCGGCGGAATCAATGTGGTCGTCGCGGCCAATGCGGGAGGGGCATGGAGTCCGTTCGGTGATATTACGACATTGATGGTATGGGCGGCCGAAAAAGGGGCTTTCGGCGAATTTTTATATCTTTTTCCTGCGGCATTCTTGGGATGGCTGGTAACCGCCTATTTCTTGAGCCGGTATGTTCCCAATATCGATCCGAATAAAGCGGGTGATCCGGAAGCTGCGGAGCGCATCGAAATCCTAAAAGGGGGAGAAATGATCATTCTCTTCGGGGCATTGACGATCGTTTTGGCCGTTGTCGGAAAACAGATTCTTCACCTTCCTCCGATGTGGGGTATGCTGTTTGGTCTTGCTATCTTGCAGCTGTATATGTATTTCCTGAAGAAAAAACATAATCAAGATGTTAGTATCTATCTTGCAATGAGCAAAATCGAGAACAATACGCTTCTCTTTTTCTTCGGTATCTTGGCTGCGGTAGGGGCGTTGCATTTCATCGGGTTCTTGGCTTACGCGGCAAAGTTATACGAAATGTTTGATCCGACGATCGTGAATATCGGGGTCGGATTCCTTTCGGCTATTGTCGATAATGTCCCCGTCATGTCCGCAGTGTTGAAAGCCAATCCGGCGATCGATCAGGCACAATGGATGCTGGTGACGATGACGGCAGGTATCGGCGGATCATTGATCAGTTTCGGAAGTGCTGCCGGTGTGGGTGTGATGGGCAAAATGAGCGGTATCTATACTTTCTCATCCCATATGAAACTCGCCTGGACGGTATTGGCCGGTTATGCAGTTTCATTAGCTGTGTGGTATTTTCAGTTCATTGTTTTGGGATTTTATTAAGTCCATATTCAAAATTAAACTACTATAGGGTATCCTTTCGTTAACATATAAGGGTACCCATCCCCCGCTTATTCATCTCTACGTAAAGGCTCTCCCTTGAAAGATGTCAGTATTATCGTCCTTGATTTCGGTTCCCAGTATACTCAGCTGATCGCTCGTCGTTTGCGCGAAGACAAAATCTATTGTGAAGTGCTCCCTTATCATACAAAGCTCGAAGCCATTCAGGCAAAAAATCCCAAAGGGATTATTCTCAGCGGCGGTCCCTCATCCGTTTATAATCCGGATGCGTATGAAGTGGACCAAGGTGTCTATGCAATGGGTATTCCTGTCCTTGGCATTTGTTACGGTATGCAGCGCATTGCTGTCGATTTCGGCGGTTCGGTGATCCGAAGCGATCATCACGAATACGGAAAAGCGGAACTTTTTATCGATGCGACAAAGAACTCTCCCCTTTTCGCCGACTGCGAAAATGAACGTACCGTATGGATGAGCCACTCGGATAAAGTAGACATCCTTCCGGAAGGATTTACACCGATTGCCTATTCGGCAAACTCTCCGTATGCAGCGGTTGCGGATGAGACGCGTCGTATCTATGCGATGCAGTATCATCCTGAGGTGAACCACTCAGAAGAGGGGTATTTGATGCTCCGCAACTTTGCCCGTAAAATTTGCGGTATTACCGAAAAATGGGATATGGGTCACTTTCTTAAAGAGCAGATCGTCAAAATTCGTGAGCAAGTGGGAGACGGGAAAGTCCTCTGTGCTTTGAGCGGCGGCGTGGACTCATCTGTCGTTGCGGCATTATTATACGAAGCGATCGGTGATCAGTTGATTCCGGTATTCGTCGATAATGGCTTATTGCGCAAAGGGGAGAAAGAATCGGTTGAAAATATTTTCAAAGTTCATCTCAAAGTTCCTCTTGTGGTCGCCGATGCATCGGAAAGTTTCCTCAGCAAATTAGCCGGTGTTACCGATCCGGAGACGAAACGTAAAATTATCGGTCATACGTTTATCGAAGTATTTGAAACGGAAGCGAAACAACATGACGGGATCAAATTTTTGGCGCAGGGGACGTTGTATCCCGATGTCATTGAATCGGTTTCGGTCAACGGACCGTCGGTGACGATCAAAAGCCACCACAACGTCGGCGGATTGCCCGATTGGATGGATTTCGAATTGATCGAGCCGCTGCGGGATCTGTTCAAAGATGAAGTACGAAAGCTCGGATTAGAGCTTGGGCTTCCGGATTCATTGGTAAACCGCCATCCGTTCCCGGGACCGGGATTGGGTATCCGTATTATGGGCGAAGTGAACAAGGCCGATTTGGATCTTCTTCGTGAAGCCGATGCGATTTTGCTCGATGAGCTCAAAGCGAGTGGGTATTACACCAAAACATGGCAGGCATTTGCCGTATTGCTCAACGTAAAAAGTGTCGGTGTCATGGGTGATAATCGTACGTATGACAATACCGTATGTGTTCGTGTCGTAGAAGCGGTTGACGGGATGACGGCAACGTTTGCCCATTTGCCCCATACCCTCCTTGAACGGATCAGTCGCCGTATCATCAATGAAGTCGACGGGATAAACCGTGTCGTCTACGATATCAGTTCTAAACCTCCCGCAACGATCGAGTGGGAATAAGGCGCACTGCTGTGCGACCGATCTATTTGATCTCGCAGACCCCCTATCCTGGGGTCATCCATATCCCAATACTTCAAATCCGTTTTTTTGCCCCCAGTATCGATTTTAGCATCTACCAAGGATTGATCTTTACGTCTAAACAGGCGATTAAATCTCTTGAGCACTATCCGAGCGACTGGAAAAGTTTGCCGTGCATCTGTGTTTCCGAATCAACCGCAATAACCGCCAGCGAAGCAGGAATAAAAGAGATAACCATAGCCGGTGGGTATGGAGAATCGATTCCTGATTTGGAGATACTGACAGAAAAAAAAGGAAAATGGCTCTATCTTCGTCCAAAAGTGATCGCATCGGGATGGACAGAGCGCGCAAAGGAGCAAGGGGTTGAGATCGATGAAATAATCGTCTATGAGACGGTGTGCAACACGGATGGAGAGCTCCCGATTTTGGAAAAAAACGGCATTTTGGTTTTTACTTCCCCCTCAAGCATTGAATGTTTTTTTCAACGCTATAGCTTATGTGAGAGTCATGAAGCGGTGGTGATCGGAAAAACGACGCAAGCGGCACTTCCGGCAGGGATAAAATCGACTTTGAGCGAATCGACGAGTGTCGCTTCGTGCTTGAAAAAGGCTCGGGAAATTTCTCTTTCCTAGGATACGATTACCCATATTAAGCTTTTTGAGGCTATAATTATCTTCTCTGGGCGCAGCGAGTAATCGCATTTTGAGGGTTCTACATATACAACTAGTTACAGCCGTAGTCGTCTTGGTGTGTCGGTGATCTCGTTTGAGCGTTTTCGCGAGAGATTGCCGCCGGAGAGACGCTCGAGTAGCTTTATTCGGCTTTGAGAACCAAAGCTACTGCGAAACGCCCGCCCGGGCCTTTTGTTTCATTTGAATTTCGATCCGAAATTGAGATGAGATAATAGTCGATCCTATAATTTTTTCTATAAGGTGATGCATGCGTGTAATGGTGATTGGAAGCGGCGGACGTGAATTTTCTATCGGAAGAGTCTTGAAACAAGACCCTGCAGTTTCTCATCTTTATTTTGCCCCCGGAAACGGCGCGACGTCTATGCTCGGGGAAAACGTTTCCATCAAGGAGTATGGGGAACTCGCACAGTTTGCGTTGGATAACCGTATTGATTTGACGATAGTAGGACCTGAAGGGCCTTTGAGCGAAGGTGTTGTCGATATATTCAAGAACAAAGGGTTGGTGATTTTTGGACCGAGCAAAGCTGCGGCACAGCTTGAAGGCTCGAAAGTCTATATGAAAAACTTTTTGGCAAAATATAATATTCCGACAGCGCGATATATCGAAACGGATCATATCGGCGATGCCTTTAAATTTATCGAGAGTCTGACACCGCCGATCGTCGTTAAAGCCGATGGCTTATGTGCCGGCAAAGGGGTGATTATCGCGATGAGCCATGAAGAGGCGAAAGTCGCCGTTTCAGAGATGCTCAGCGGAAAATCGTTCGGAGACGCCGGCAAACGGGTCGTCGTCGAAGAATTTTTAGACGGCTATGAGCTTTCGATGTTCGCCTTGTGCGACGGAAAAGATTTCATCCTCCTTCCCGCAGCGCAAGATCACAAACGCCTTCTCGATAACGATGAAGGTCCTAACACCGGCGGAATGGGAGCCTATGCCCCGACGCCGTTGGTAGATGATACGATTTATGAAAAAGTGAAGAGTCGTATCGTTCGTCCTACTCTCGCCGGGATGCAAGAAGAGGGAGCCCCTTTCGAGGGTGTCCTCTTTATCGGCATAATGATCGTAAACGGCGAACCGATAACGCTGGAATTCAATGTCCGTTTCGGTGATCCCGAATGCGAAATTTTGATGCCCCTTCTTAAAACTCCGGCAAGCGAGCTTTTTTACAAGGCATCAACCAAACAGCTTGATACGTTGAAGGTAGAGTTTTATGACAAATATGCGGTCGGCGTTGTAATGGCAAGCCGTAATTATCCGTATGACAACTCCGATCCGGCAGAGATTATCGTCGATATTATTCATCATGAGGAGATTGCCGAAAATACCCATATCGCTTACGCCGGAGTAAGTGAGGAGGATGGAAAACTCTATGCAACCGGTGGTCGGGTACTCGTATGTGTCGGTGTCGGAGAGAGCATAAAAGAGGCGCGTGACCGTGCCTATATGCTTTGCGGCCAAGTCCATTTTGCAGGTAAAAAACTGCGTACCGATATTGCCTATCAAGCCCTTCGATAATGGACGATAAACTCGAATCGCTCCTGGAGCGTGAACACCTCTCCCTCGCTACAATCCGGAAGCGTGCTATCGCATTCGGGATCGATGAAATTCTCCTTTCCACACTTTTGATGATTATTTTATGGGATTCGATGCAGAGCGCCAAAACGCTGGAAGATATTCTAACCCTTACCAACCATTTTCTTTTGGAATATATGGCGATTAAAATAGTCTATCAAACTTTTTTTACGATGCAATACGGTGCTACTATCGGCAAAATCGTCATGAAAATACGTGTCATCGAAATCTCGACCCTTTCTCATCCTCGTTTTTTGAGTGCGTTTAACCGCAGTGTATTTAGGGTTGTGAGTGAAGTCCTTTTTTATTTGGGATTTGCTTGGGCAATGTTCGATCCTTATCGACGCAGCTGGCATGATCTTAGTGCGCGGACGCTGGTGATCGATGCGTAGAATAATCTTTATAAGCGTAATCGCTTCAGGGATTTTGCTGGCACAAGAGCGGGTGGAGCTTTTTGGAAAATCGGTTGATGCAAACGGCTCAATCGCCCATTCGAAAGAGCCATCAGTCATCACCTATCAAGATAAAATCCTCAATGCGGATGAGCTTCTTTACGATCATAATACCAGCGTTATCGAAGCACGCGGAAACGTGAACCTTTTTCAAGCCGGAAAATATCATGCGATTAGTGAGTATACGAAACTAAATTTTGAGACGGACACCCGCCATTCCGAACCTCTTTATATGTTTGATCAAAATAGCAGTGTATGGATGAGCACGTCCGAGTCGGATACCTGCGCTAATGAAATTGACTTAAAAAGCGGGATGCTTTCGGGGTGCAATTCAGCTGATCCATTGTGGAAAATCCATTTTAGCAGTGCCGATTACGATACGGATAAAATGTGGGTGAATGTTTACAATGCCCGTTTGTATGTTAAAAAATTTCCCCTTTTTTATCTCCCCTATTTTGGATATCCGACCGATACTACGCGCCGAAGCGGATTATTGATGCCTGCTTTCGGTATGTCGAATGCGGAAGGGTTTTATTACCAGCAACCGATCTATATCGCGCCGCAAAATTGGTGGGATCTGGAACTGCGTCCACAGATCCGTACTGCCCGCGGATCGGGGCTTTACGGAAATTTTAGATTTGTAGACAGCCTTTACTCGCAAGGTTCCGTCCGATTTGGGTATTTCAAAGAGCAAAGCGATTATGCATTGAAAAACGATTTGCTCTATAAAAAACATTACGGATACAATATTAACTATCAAAACAGTGCTTTTTTGAAAGAGTGGTTTGGGGCTGATTTGGAGGGTGAATCGGGATTATACGTTAACGGCGGACGGATGAGCGATGTCGATTATCTCAATCTTCAGCATAGCGATCAGATCTATAACGTCACCGCGAATCAAGTACTGTCGCGCATCAATAGCTATTACAGCAGCGAAGATAATTATTTCGGTATGTATATGAAATATTATCAGTATCTGAATCAGGGGAGCGACAAGCAGGTCATTCAAACCTTGCCGATGCTCCATTATCACCGTTATCTGGAAAATTTTTTAGGGGATCATCTTCTATTCAACGGCGATTTCAGTGTCAACAATTTTTACCGTCCGGACGGCAAACGGGCGATCCAAGGGGATATTAATGCCCCAGTAACCTTGCAGACGTCATTGTTTGACGACTATGTGGATGTCAGTTATACGGCAAATGCTTCAGCGCGCATTATCGGATTTTACGGATATGAGCGTTCCGGTGAGAGTCAAAGTGCGTATAATCAGGGAAAATACGCCCAGCTTGACCACATTTTTAAGGTTGGGACGACATTGGTCCGTCCGTATGGTGCGATGACCCATGTACTTGCACCGGAAATAAGCTACACCAATGCCGGAAGTCGCCAATACAGCGGTTATTATGAGACATATCACGGAGGCTGTGTAGCCGGAAACACCAATCCTGCATGCGAATTTTATACGTTAAGCGAGCCTAGCGACACGGCAACGTTTGCCCTGAGCAATTACCTGTATCAAGAGGGAAAACAGTTTTTAGTCGACCGGTTGTCCCAAAACTTTCGCCGCGACAGTCAGGGGGGATATTACGGAGAGCTTCAAAATGAATTGGAATGGGAAGTGTCGAGCGCCGTTTCATTCTATAATCAGACGGCATATAATCATGATCGCAGCCGTATTACAAAAGAACAAAACAGCGTGCGGTATAATGACGGTACTCTCAAAGCGAGTGTAGGGCATTATTATACCGACGAGTTGAGAAACAATGCTACGGTGTATTCAAGCTATTGGACGGCAGATGCCGAGTATCAGTATAACCGCCATTATCGTTTCTTTGCTTTGGCGGCATATGACTATCGGGAAGCTTTGCTGAAACGGGGCGAAATCGGATATGTGTATTCGCAGAGATGTCTTGATTTCGGGTTAAAGTATGTCCAAAATAGACGTCCGATCATCACGAATAGCAACATTAACGATTCGGTGAAAGATTCGTATGTCTTTATTACCATTATCCTTAAACCGATCGGCGGTACGGCATTTAATTATAGAATGAGCAATAATTAAAGAGAGGGATGTATGAAACTGGAAGCAAAAATAGGTCTTTTTGTCCTTATGGCACTGGGCGCATTGTTATTTCTCTCTACGCAAGTGACGTCACTGGGCAAGTGGGGAAAAAGCGGATATATCGTTCAAGCGTATGTTGACGATGCTTCGGGAATTGAAAAAAGCACCCATGTCCTGATGAACGGTGTCAGTATCGGAGAGGTAGAATCGATTACGATCGAAGGGAAGCGGGTAAAGCTGAATCTTTCGATCGATGAAGGGGTTAAGATTCCCGAAGATTCGTCGGTATTGGTCTCTCAAGAGTCTTTATTGGGGGCTAAAGTGCTGAATGTTGTCGTTGGAGACTCAGCGCAACCATTGCACACCGGCGGATCTTTGACCCAAGCCAAAAAATTCGCTTCCTTTGATCAGACCAGCGATTCGGTCAATGCCGCGGCCAAAGAGTTTGAATTGCTGCTTCACGATTTCCGGGAAACACTCGATGATGAACATCGTCATGCGATTCAAGAAGCAATTATTGCGTTCCGCGACCTCGGAACCAATCTCGACGGAGTGATCGTCGACAACCGTGACGATTTGCGTGCGGCAATCGCCAATTTTAAGACAATGAGTGCCGGTTTCGGCACAACCGCTGACACGGTAAACAAAGATCTTCCCGCGATTATGGCACGCATCAATTCGCTTTCGACCCGCTTGGATAATATCAGCGGTTCAGTGGAGCAAACATTGCCGGAAGCGGTCACTAAATTTAATACGATTGAAGATAATGTCAGTGCCATCTTGGTCGAAAACAGAGCGCCGATCCAAGATACCGTCTCGTCCATGAATTCGTTTTTCAAAAATGCGGATCTTGCCGTCAGCAAAATAGATTCGATGCTCTCCCCTCTAACCGCAAGCGAACTGCAAGTTGCAATGCATACCGATTACATGATGCGCGACGGATACGGGAAAGTTTATCTGGGAGCCACCTATCTTCCAAACCCCGAGACGTATTATATGTTCGACTTGATCAGCGCCGATGATTATTCGCAAGCAACACCTCCGGTGCGTCATCAAAAAAGCAGTGCCCTTGTTTCACTTCAATATGGGAAGCGGTTTGATGATCTACTGCTACGCTTCGGGGCGATCGAATCGACGGGAGGGATCGGATTTGATTATTTTATGAATCACGACCGGCTGAAATTTTCTGCGGAAGCGTTTGATTTCAATGCGGTCAATGATTTACGCTCGGACAGTCCGCACCTGAAAGCGCAGGTACGATATCAGATGCTCAAGCATCTTGAACTTTACGGCGGATGGGATAATTTTCTTAACTCACGCTCTCAAAATGTTTTCTTAGGGCTAGGTGTTCGGTTTATTGACAATGATCTGAAATATATATTCGGCAGTGCCGCAACAATGAAACGATAAATGGAGAAACAATGAAATATACGGTCGAATTAGCATTACGCAACAGAGATGAATCTTATGCTCTGAATCAAGTAGCGGCGCAAGCCAATGGAGCGGTATGGCTTAAATCGGGAAATACGGTTATTTTGGCCACGGTAGTGATCGACGAGACCCATTTCGTGGACGAAGATTTTCTTCCGCTGACGGTTCAATACATCGAAAAAAGTTATGCTGCCGGAAAATTTCCGGGCGGGTTTATAAAACGCGAAACAAAACCGAGTGATTTCGAGACGCTTACATCCCGTATCGTTGACCGTTCTCTGCGTCCTTTGTTTCCAAAAGGGTTTGCCAACCCGATCCAAATATCGGTGTTGGTCCTGAGTGCCGACAGCGATTCCGATTTACAGGTATTGGCACTGAATGCCGCCTCGGCAGCACTGTATGTCTCTGATGTTGATATTTTCACCTCAGTAAGTGCGGTACGGGTCGGTAAAATCGACGGTGAGATTATTTTTAATCCGACCCTCTCTCAGATGGAACACAGCACGCTGGATCTTTATTTGGCCGGTAGTAAAGACGACATGCTGATGATCGAAATGCAAAGTATCGGTAATGACGAAATCGATTATATCGATGTCGGTATGATTGATCCGATGGTGGACCCCGCATCCGGGGCTCAGGCCATCTCAACTCGTCGTTCGAACGCGGTAAGTGAAGATGAGCTTATCGCCGTTCTTTCTGCAGCACAAGAGGCATTGACGGAGGCTAATAATGCTTATGAAAAGGCATTTAAACCTTATGCGGCATCTCCGTTTGAACTTCAAACCGTGATCAGTGAAGTGAATGCAGAGATGGTTGAATACGTCCGTACGAACCATACGGATGACCTCATACGGGGAATCAGTCAAATGGCGAAGACTGAAAGAAGTACTGCGCTTCGTACGATTCGAAAAACGATTATGACAGAGAAGCCTGAATGGGACGAACATGAGTTGAAAAAAGCGATTGAATCGGTTAAACGGTCGATGGTACGGGCTCAGATATTGGATGAAAAAGTGCGTGCCGACGGACGCGGTCTTAAAGAGGTGCGTCCTATCCGAATTGAGACGAACGTACTGCCGAGTGCACACGCATCTGCTCTCTTTACGCGCGGTCAGACACAGGCGTTGGTCGTATTGACGCTGGGGGGAAGTAAAGATGCCCAAATGTATGAAAACATTACCGACAGCGGCACCCAAAACGAAGGGTTTATGGTCCATTATAATTTTCCGGGATTCAGTGTCGGAGAACCTACACCGATCGGAGCACCGCGCCGTCGGGAACTGGGGCATGGCAATCTTGCAAAACGGGCACTTGAAGGCTCTACCGTCCGTAACGGCCAAACGATCCGTCTCGTTTCAGAGATTCTTGAATCCAACGGCTCTTCATCAATGGCGACGGTATGCGGCGGCTACATGGCTCTGCGTGCGGGAGATGTGGAGGTATGCGATCCGATCGCAGGTGTTGCGATGGGAATGGTCTCCGAGGGGGGACGCCATGCAATTTTGACCGACATTATGGGATTGGAAGATCATGACGGCGATTTGGATTTCAAAGTTGCGGGATCTAAAGAGGGAATTACTGCGATGCAGATGGATATCAAGCTCGGCGGTATCGCATTGGACGTACTGAAAGAGGCCCTTTATCAGGCTAAAGAGGCACGTTCTCATATCATCGACATTATGGTCGGAGCCGAAGAGGATATCGAACTGAACGAAGGGACATTACCGAGTACCGATCTTTTTCATATCGATCCGGGCTATATCGCCGACATTATCGGTCAAGCAGGCAAAACGATCCGCGAGATCATTGAACGCTTTGATGTCGCGATCGACATCGATAAGAAAAAAGGGGCCGTAAAACTGACAGGTAAAAGCCGCGAAGGTCTAAAAGGGGCACGTGAGCACATCGAGGGGATCGCCAGCGGTGCAGCTGCAGTCGAAAAAGTGGAGTATAAAGTGGGTGACGTCGTAAAAGGGAAAGTGAAAAAGATTGTCGATTTCGGGGCGTTTATCGAACTTCCGGGCGGTGTGGACGGTTTGATTCATATCTCCAAGCTTTCCGACGGACATGTCAGCCGCGTCAGTGACGTGATTTCCGAGGGTGATGAACTGATGGTTGAGATTGTCGAATTTAAAGGGAATAAAATCGGATTAGGAAGAGCTAAGTAATCTTTTAGCTCTTGCTGAATATAATTCCACCCACAAAGTGATAAGTAGGGAAACTATCCGAACGGACTTTGATTTAAATA
>Ga0265297_10003150_pt1 | contig 30742 bp, 29 predicted proteins | sample Munlanlwell13791_FD_192502 | JGI IMG/M metagenome (GOLD analysis project Ga0265297, IMG submission 192502) | Leachate microbial communities from a municipal landfill in Southern Ontario, Canada - Leachate well 137-91 | ecosystem: Engineered > Solid waste > Landfill > Unclassified | place...
GCCGTATTTACTTTTCATTTGCTTTATTATTTTAACTATCCCATCTTCAGCGTTTTTACTTCCACAATTCATTATCACAATATATCCAATTAATTGGTTTCTATCAATTTGTACGTAAGATAAGAAAGATCCATCAGAACCCGCGTGAGTTGAAATTTGATTAGCATCACTTGTTCGATTCTCCCACCCAATTGCATAAGTATTTCGAGTATTATGAATATACTTATAGGTCTCAGATTTTATGATATTATCTTCTCCTGAAAGTCCTTTAATATTTAATTGAATAAATTTAATATAGTCTTTTAATTGCATGCTTAAATCCCCTCCTGGTTCTATTAAATTTAAATTATAATCTGTCTCAGGTGAAACAGGAACAAGTTTACCGTCTTCTATCCAATGCCCCCATGGTTGATTTTCAAAGTTCCGGTTTGGCCATCCAATGGCATAATTAATATGGAGTTTATTCTTTAGAACATCTAAAACTAAATCTTCCCAGGATTTTCCTGAAACTTTTTCCAGCATTACAGATGCAACACTATATCCTGCATTTGAGTAGTTATAAGTCTTTTCATCACTTATTACAGGTAGTGTTAATACATATTCAACAAACTTAGTTCTCTTTTGTCGTTTTTCCCCTCCAAAATTTGGAGTGTTTTTAAAATCTGAAGCGCCAGCAAAAGATTGTAATTTGGCTTGGTGAGTTAATAAATCTTCTAAAGTGATATCGAAATATGCAGGATTTGTTTTGCCTCTTGATTCCGGAAATAAGTCAAAAAATTTTGTGTCCCAATTAATTTTATTTTGTTCAACTAAACAGGCTGCAATAAAACCTGTTATTGCTTTTGTATTTGATCCCAAATGAAAATAATCGTCATCACATGCCGTACTTTTTTCGTTTTTTTCATCAATTTTATGATAGCCTATAACCTTAGATATTAATATACTATCTTTAGTAACGACAGCAAACGCAATTTCCGGAATACTATCATTCTTAATTAAATCATCAGCAATTTCTGTTAAATTTTGTGCGGATAAATTCTTAAGACTAATCAATAAAAACAATGTCAATGAGACTTGTATCAATTGTTTCATGTGTCAGTAATTTTATAAAACGGATAAATATATTATTAATATTCTTTTGAACGTTCGTTATCTAGCGAAATTTCATATGGCAAGTAACGGTCGCGTATATGAAATGAAGCGGACTGTGGAGCTGCGTCTGTATCCCCAGTGGCAAATCCCTATGCAGGCCGAACTGTTTGATAATCCACTACTACCGCTTTATTTTATATACGTTGTTAGCTGGTGTTTTTATTTTTCTTTTAGTTTTTTTTGTATAATTTATCAAACAATCTATAAACTATTACCATAATTGAAGCCAAATCTAAACGTTATATAGTTGTAAACAAAAATATGATTTAATAATCTTAAACTAATTTTATTACAAGCGGTATCAAATATGTAAGAAAAAGTATGAAAAAATATCCAATTAATACATAATGCATAATCTTACCGTTGAAATAAATGATTTGCCAGATTGCACGCCATAACCAAAATATTGAAATTATTAAATTTATCCCAAAGGAGATCCCAACACACAAACTCAATTCATGAGCATAAAAAACAGTCAAAAATCCCAATCCAAAAAACAAAAAAAGCAAGGCTAAGTGAATAGTATAAAATATTTTTTTATTTATAGCTGTAATATTCCTATAATCTGCATCCCATTTAAACAGCTTATAAAATTGCGTATGAAATATTGCCATGAATATTGTCAAAACACCTCCAGAATAAATACTTATTAAACTTGTCATATTCTTTATATTAAATAATTAAAATCAAATTGAGTTAAGTGTTTTTATTCTTAATAATCAATCTATAATAAAAAATTTCGTTCAATTGTCAGAAGGGCCTTAAAATACCAGCTAACGGCTAAGTGTAGCAGCAGCAAGTAATTGCGGGCTACTTTCTCCTGTCCACCAGCACGGAATTTATGCGGGGTAGAAAGTTTGGTTTACCACTGAACCCCTTATTGCGGCTACACTTTGTTACCGCCTGGTGTTCTGTCTTCCAGTCTTGTAAACCGTTGTCATTATTCAGTTTCCCTGTCATTGTCATTTTACTTTTCTAATAGGTCATGTTACAGTATCATAATTAATGAGAAAATATAGGAACTGGAACAAGAAGCAGTCTTTCAATAGTTATCTCTCTATTCAATAATCTCCCTCATATAATATATTCATAAACCGAAAAAAAAGAAAATCGGGATGAGTATTGGTGACGGCTTTCATTTATTGAATAAAAACCTGGTTTGGATTAATTGTTTCCTCTTTTTCACAAGCAACAAACAAGAAAACGGAAATAAGCATCAATGAAAAAAGTTTTGTAATAGTTTTCATGTAGTAATTATTTAAAGTTATAAAATAAACCGAGACCTATATTGACGTCCATATTGATCGGCTTTAATCAGCGCCTCATAAACCAGTTGAGCATCTATTCCTTCTCGTTCGTGATGGATGGACGAACCGGGCTCTACTGATTTTTGGGCAACTACCATCAGCTTCTTTTTTGTTATTTCTGTCATTCCAATTTGCGACAGAGTAACAGGAAGTCCTACCGAAGTACAAAAACGATATACTGTATTGATTTCATCCTCAGGAGCATGGTTTAAGTGTAAGCCTGTTAGCACCCCAAACGCAACCTTTTCGCCATGATAAAATGTATGAGTTTCGGGGAGTATGGTCAACCCGTTATGAATTGCATGTCCTGAGGCTAATCCTCCACTTTCAAAACCAATACCACTTAGCAAAATATTAGCTTCAATTATGTTTTTCAAAGAGTCACTTATAATACCGTTTTCGTGATCAAGTTTAGCACGAAGTCCGTGTTCTATAAGTATTTCGTAACAAAGTCTTGCAATATTTTGTCCTGCAAGGGTACTTAGCCCCCCACATTCATTTTCTGAAGATGTTTTTTTACACGATCGTGCTTCAAACCAGGTTGCTAATGCATCGCCCATGCCAGCAACTAAAAATCTGACCGGTGCTTTTGCAATGATCTCTTCATCAACTATTACAACAGTCGGATTCAGACGCTGATAATGAACTCGTTCAAAAATTCCGTCTTCAGAATAAGTTACCGCGCAACCACTACAAGGAGCATCGGTTGATGCAATAGTGGGTACAATAATGACTGGCAAACCGGCTCTGTCGGCAGCAATTTTGGCAGTGTCAATCACTTTTCCTCCTCCCATTCCGACAACAATTTCTGCTTTTAACAGCTTAATGCGTTTAGAAAAGACCTCCAATTCTGCTTCGCTACATTCGCCTCCAAATACTTCAACAGATATTTGAGACGACAAGGGCGGATGATAATAGCTTGCCGGTAGAAACTTTTTTGCAGTAGGAGAAGTTAACACCACAGCCTTGCTGCCAAACTTCTTAAATATACTTTCTAGCTGTAGTATGGCGTTACTGCCTTGTATGTATTTTCCGGGAAAACATGCAATGAGATTCATAATTTTTTGTTTTTTAGAATGTTTGACTTTTCATTTTACGTACTGTCTTCTGTTTTTCTATACTTTCACAATAGTTTACTTTTCAATTTATGTCTGTCGTTGTCTGTCTCCTACACTTGGCGGTAATGTACTGCCGCTAAACGCATCAAAGGCAGAACCTATGATAAGCACGAATAACATTGGTATTGTTGCGATTTAGCGGCATGTTGGCAGAAGTTAATATAGATTTTCTTTTTTTACGGTAAATTGTTTCCCATCCTGCAATTCAATGGTGTACATATTCTCTTTTGTCAATAATTGATACATCAGCAGTTCGCAATAATCCGTATATGATTTGCCATTGATTGTTTTTACCTTATCACCTGTTTTCACGCCGCTTTTAAGAATTTGCTCTGTATAGACCAAAGAGTTTACAACCATCGAGTCATCTATAATTCTAAAAAAAATGCCAAATGTTTTTTTCTTTTCGGTATTGACTGTCCTGTATAGTAATTTGCATTTTGACCAACTTAAAAAGAGCTGGTTGTGTCTCCAAAAATCATTGCCAATTCTGTTCTCACCGACAGAAATTGTGTTAAACATGGCATAGTGAATTATTGAATCCAAATTGGCAGGGTGAGTAGCAACTAAAAAAAATGATTCTTTTGATTGTTGGCCATAGGAATTCGCACCACTCACCGATGAAATTTCATCATATGATTTGATTATTTCATTTCTAATTTTCCTGTAGTTCTTCTTATCAATGCCACTTTCGTTTGCTCCACTATCAAATAAAAAATCAACGGTTTTATTGCCAATTTTCAGCTTAATCATTGGACGAAATTTATTTTTATAGAAATCCAACGCTACAAAATCATTAAATCTGCTGTTAGGATCGGAGGTATCTGTTTTTACTATATATAGTTTGTTGAAATCGATCAGCCAGTCGAACTGTTTTATAATATCCACTCCAATAATTCCTTCAAAACCAGAACAATTGAACAAAGGACTATTGGGAAATGTATAAATTGACTGATCTTTTAAATCGCTGTTGCCAATTTTTATTGAATGAACCACAAACTTTGATTGGACTGTTACTTTTTTATTTGAATCTTTCAACCTCTTCCTTGAACTACCGGTTTTATCCAGACCGGCTGCCACATCTTCCCTGATTGCAGTAACCTCTGCCCCGGTATCAAAAATGAAATAGTGTACTTTACCATTTATTTGGACAGGTATTTTAATTAACCCGATTAAATTTTCAAACCAAATGGTATCCTGGGTTTGTGCAAATGTGTAACTATTAATCCAAAAAGCGAATAAAAGAAGCAAATAGTATTTCATCGTAATAAGATATTAGTTAATCGGTGATAAAGTACAATGTTTGATAATTTCTGCCAACGATTGTATAACCACCATTATGGCGGTTATTTCGTAATTAGCTATCGTTTTCCGCATACAAATATAAAAATATTTTAAATATTCAAATTAACCAACGGACTTTTTGTTTTATCGAAACCTTTGGTTGTTATGGTTTTAAAGTAACCCCGCCAGGGTTAAAAACCCTGACGGGGTCGGCTCCATTTTTTCATTTGCATCCCGTTCGGGACTTCCCGCTATGTTCCGGGCAGCAAAACATTTGCCGCTCAGCCGAAGAGTTCATGTCCACTTCACTATCCACCGTTACGGCCTTTGCCAACGAGCTTTGAACTTGCAAATTGCTCTGAAACCCGCATGATGTATACACTGTGTTATGTGCTGGCCTTATTTCTGCTTGTCATGTTTAACCCATATTAGGTCAGCTGTATTATATCCAATCTCCTCTGCAATCTTAAGATATTTATCTTTTATCTCCACAGGTATAATAATCTCGCGAGATAAAATCCATAAATACTTAAGACTTTTCCCAGCAATCAGAGCATATCTGTATTCATCATCAATTGCGATTACATTGTATCCGGAATAAAATGGTCCAAAGAATGATACTTTAAGCTTGGCGATGTTTTCTTCTCCGACAAACTTTGCCTTACCAATTGCTTGGGTCCATTCTCCTTTTTTTGTATTATACCCTTGATTGTCAACCCTTATAGTTCCGTTGTCATTTAAAGAATATTCTGCAGTGGTGTTACTCAAATCCCGTTCATATTTAAAATCTTTTCTGGCAATCTCATACCACTTACCGAGATATCTTTCTTTATCAAAAAGTTTTACCGCTACTGCTCCATTAGGTATAGTAGCGCAAGAGTATAATCCTGTCATAATAACGCATATTAAGAGTAAATAAATAAATTGTCTGGTTTTCATTTTTTTTAAATAGTTGAAACTATATTTTTAAATCAGGGCGATTTCTATTACTAGGCTTGCACATAACGTTCGGCGGTATGGTTAGTTGCCGATTTCGGAGCACAAAGTTCCAAGTTTGCACCTCAACCCGCCTGGCGCAAAACGTATGTTATGGCTAGTTTTCATTTCTGGTATATCATAAATTGGTCTTAACTTTTCTTAATGTCAAATCAGCCATTGGAAACATTGCCCCTCCTTCAGTGAATCGAAGTTCAGCATGCATTTCACCTTTTAATGGACCAAGCCATATCTCGACTTTTTTATTATTCAATGGATCGTTTGAGAATATTTTTCCAATCGAACCGCATTGAATTATATATGCAACTCCAGTCTTTTCAGGATTACCTCCATTTTTCTTGATTTTTCCATTTTTAAATTCTGCTAATCCTATAAAACCACTTGCAGTTTTGTTACTATCTATAGTTAATTTAACGAACGCTATGTCGGAAGTAAATTCAAATTTCATCCATTTAGGTTCAGTGCGAACAGTGAATTTTGTTATATCAGACTTCCATTGCCCAACGATTTCCGCTGGTACCGTCCATTTCCGAATGGTGCATGAACATAAGGAAAAAGCTGTTAGAATAAAAAAAAATATAATTGGTCGGTTGTGATTGTGATTTTTCATGTTTGCTTTGTTTCAGTATATAAAACAATAATTTATGAATAGAATTAATATATATAATTTCTGTTCTAAAATTACCTATAACGTTCGGCGGTATGTTTTTGTTGCCGATTTCGAAGCACTGACCTGTCAAGATACACGAAAGTTCATTTGATGCAGAAACGCTGAAACCCGCACTATCCCGGCAATAAAATATACCGCCTGTTACCTGCTGTTATTTTCAAGTTTATCTAATTCGTCTCTATAATATTTTTCTGTTTCTTCATTAAATCCTATCTGTAAATACTTTTCGTACAAATTAATCAAGGCTTTCAGTTTGCCTTTTTCATTTTTAGTTGAATACTCTTTTGCCAATAAATACAATGTCCTGTGATATGAAAACGCCAAGTCAGATATCCTTGGTAGGTCATTAGCAATAATGTCCGGATAATGTTGGAAACTTTCACTTCTAAGCAGTTTTTCCATTTCGGAATAGTCATTCTGTATGTTATTAACTTTTGTATCAACTGGTGCTATTTTTGAAATCAATCCGCAGTAAGTAAAGTATTTCTCTAAACCACTATAAAAAAATGAATTGCAAAAAGTTGAAAAACAGATAGGTCGTAACGCATAGTTTTCTTCAACTATTTGTAACAATATTGCTCTTTGTGGACTTAAATATGTTCTATTTTTTTTATTTTCTCCACTCATCTTTGAATGCAGTCTATTTGATGACAAGTCTGGATTAACCTGCCAATTCAATTTGTAATCACTTGGAAGACTAAACTTTTCAATGTCTTTTTGGGGTACAGAAATAGTGACAGTAGTTGTATCCCATTTAAAAGGATGGATATCATAAATTTGATTCTTTGTCAAACTCAGAGCAATAGACTTTACGCCTCCTTTAAGTCCATTTTTCAGGAATTCTACATACCAAGGTCGGTCTATATTTCCAATTGGGATCACAGTTATGTCTTTTCTGAATTCTTGATGCAATTGCAGATAAGAGCAAATATCAAAGTCAGCATTTCCTCCAGCAAAAAAAATTGAATTCTGAGGACAAGAGTTAAGTAAATTTTTTCCTAGCTCAATTAACCAAGAGGGGAAAGCCCCTTTGTCAAATGCCACCTTATAAAAATATTTCAGCTTTTCTAAATCGTAGTTTTGCATCGCATTAAAGGCATTTCCAGAACATTCCGCGCCATAAAAATATTTTGCATCTCCATAGTTTGGGTTCAATTCTAAAGCCTTGTCCAAATAAGAAAATATTTTCTCAGAATGCCCAAAATCATAACCTTTCAAAGGACGGCTGTCATAAGCTAAATAATGATTATACCAACCTAAATAATAATAAATTTGTGCATCCTCGGGGCTTTCTAAAACTGCTTTCTCAAGAATTTCAATTGCCTCTTTATAATGCTCTTTCTTAAATTCTTCGATTGCCTTTTCTTTTAAAGTCAATTCTTGTCCAAATTGACTGCAACTTATAACCAGTAAAATTGATATTGTTAATGTTATTCTTCTCATTTGTCCGTATTTTATTATAATAGCAGCTAACGTCCGCCGGTATGTGCTGTTGCGTCATCGAAGCGCTTTGTGGTCGAGTTACCACGAGGGTACCCCAGAGATTAAACATTAGCAAACCTGCGGCCAGCAATAGTATATACTGGCTGTTGGGCGTATGTGCTTTTATTTATTTCTAATATTCATTTGACTCTTTCTCAATAAAACTACCAGTCGTCTTAGAGAACCTAAGTTTATTTTTGTTTGATGTCTTTATACAGCATTGAACCAATCAATACACCTATAAGTAATTCTATCAATCCCCAAGCTGTTCCAACTATTGTTAATCCTAATGGCATAAAACCATAAGCAACAAGAGCAGCGTTTGCCAAAAAATATGTAAAGAACCAAAACAAAAGAGATGTTAAAATTACTGCCATAAGTCTTCTGTTGATTATAGTCTTAATCAAAGCATAAAAACCCATAACTCCGATTCCTAGTACAATTGAATTTAAAGCAAAATATACCATCGCTCCATTGCTTAAGGGCGGTAATAATCGATTTTTTAATACCTCATCCATTTGATTTCCAATTAGGGGTACCAAACCACCACCAACTATCATGATGATTATTCCGGTAACAAATCCACTCGTAAATATACTTTTTACATTGATTTTCATTTTTTCTCTGTTTTTTTTGTTGTTTATATTCAGTTTATCGATTTTTTAGATAACCATTTCTATTCTGTTAGTGGTAGTTTTTAGCATTACGCCCAACGTTTGAGGCTATGCGCCGTAAGGGATTGCGGGCGATTTCCTGCCAGTTTATACTGGACTTTTTTACTAGCTACAAAGCTTCGCAAACCGCTGAAACCCGCATGCACTATACCATGTGTTATGCCTTCGTGCTTTGTTTTCATCCGAATATTGTCAATTGTTTTTCTTTCTTAGGTGTCATGTCATTAATGAAACTGTCCCATTGTGAAAGATTAATATTCAAACTATACTTTTCGTTTAAGAAAATTATTTGCTCGTCAATTTCAGTTCTGGAAATTACATTGGCAAGATTTAATAAATCTAAACGCATCAAAAGGTCTTTGGTAAAGACTCTCTTAGCATCGGAAAAGGTAATTGATTTTAAAAATGCTTCTGTCGTTTTAGAATTTAGTAGAATAATAGCATACACGGCATATTCTATTCTGTCAAAACCTATAAAATAACAAGTATCGTCCAACATAACAGGTTTATCGTTTTGTGGCAACACTAATGTAAAATGGTATGTTTTATATAACCCTGAAATTGCAACTTTGAATGGCTTAAATGAATAATCCCCAATTCCAAATATTGAAAACAATGGCTTTCCATTATAAATACTTGATTTTCTTGCTTGAAAATTGGAAATATTCTTTTTTAAATAAGAATATGTTTCGGGATATAAATGTTGAATATATGAAGTTTCTTGTCCAACTTTTGTTTGTGTAACAATAATATGTTTTCTTGTACTTTTTATTACTGTATTTTTTAAATCAGAGCTTTTTAGAAAGCCATAAACCAAATCTTCTTCGAGTTTAATTTCATCAGATTGATTATTCACAAAATGCCCGTTTACTCTTTCTAATTCCATAATAGCGGTACAATCGTGCTTTATTCCTTGTCTCCACTCAAAAGGACATACGCCATCAATCTCTTTTGTTTCATTATAATCAGCAAGATTAGAGACAAATTTAGTATTAAGCCAACCAAAACTCAATCTTTTCTCTAAGCTATAAAAATTAAATTCATTACATTCAATACTTGGGTTTAAATTGAGTTGACAATAAAGCAAAGCCGCTTCAACTGAAACATTAAACTCCTTTTTACTATCAATGCAATATTTTTCTATTTCACCAACTTTATACTTTTTGTCTTTTTGGTCGAAAACGATGTTTTTAACCACTGAGTTTTTTACCAATAGTGCCAAATAACCGTTATGAGTTTGAAAGGCATCTAAAAGCATTAAAGTAATATATTCGGCAATATCAAAATTACCTTTGCCAGTCATTGCATCTAACCCGTTTTGATTCTTGAAATTTGATTTTTTTGGAAGATTTGAAGAATTAAGGCTGCCTAATTTTGAGTTAGTTACCCATGGTGGATTTCCAATTATTAATAATTTTTCAGTTGGAAACTGTTTAGAAATGTTTTTAAAATCAAAATCAAAAATACTGCAATGTGTGATTGTAATTTCTGGTTTGTTACTGTTTGGATTTGAAAGAAAAAAATCAAGAATACTAAATTTAGTTTCCCAAACGTAAGGCTTGTAAATTTCAATTCCAAATACTTTCTTAACCACTTTAAAATTAGATAGCGAAGCGATTATAAAATTCCCTTTACCGCATGTTGGCTCAATAATAATTTCAGGTGATATATTCCTTTTTGCCAAATGCTTTGCAACTTTATTTGCTAAATCTTTATTTGTTTGAAAATCTCCATATTCTGCACGGTCAGGCTCTTTAACTGAACTTATGGCAACAATAGAAACAGATTCTTTCAGCCTTTGAAAATCATCATCATTTTCAAAAAAAATATTGATGCCGAAGGCATCAAACATTTTTTGATTGGCATTTTCAAAAGACGAAGTATTGTTTAAAAAGTCTTTTAAAAACTCGCAAACTTGCAATGAAATATTTGCTTCAAATATTCTCATTACTTGGCTACTTTATCAATTACTTTACTAATTCCTTGCACTGCCTTGTCAAGCGTAACAACTCTTTGGTATTGAAGTCGCCATTGTAATGCGTTTGAAATGGTCAAATATCCTTGAACTGGCAGTGTTTTTAAAATTTGTTTTGCTAACTGATTCAGAGTTATTTCATCGGCTGGAATATTTTTATCGTTAAGGTATGCAACAATATCTTCTACATTAGCCTTATCCTTAACCATTTCACGTAAACGATAAGTTGTTGTATAATCGGCTGTCCGTTCTTTTGAAATAAATGAGCAACTAACAAAATCAAGTTTAGCGGTTTTGGTTTTTGGGTCATCTATTTTGTCGTAAACAAAAACAAGTAGGTTGTACCCAAGTCCAAAAATCTTTTGTTTAGCATCTTTAAACGGACAAGATGATTGCGGTTGTTTAATTGATGTAACCTTAATATCTGTCAAAATATCTTCTGATGGTAAATCAATTCCATTTGCGGATGAACCAATTGTTGTTTTGTATTTTGAGTTTAATTGCTCTTGAAACTTATGTTCGATATGTGTCCCTACTGCTTTTCCGTCAGTTACGCCAAAAAGTGATTTATTTTGAATTTTTGATTCTGCAATGCAAAAGGATTTGGCTTCTGCTTTTAATTTGTCTATTGTCAGTTTTTCTTTCATTCTAATTCCTTGTATTTTAGTTTACAAATTTAATCATTTTTCCTGTCATTTGGTACGCTGTCGGTTTTCTTAGCATGAGGCATAACGGTTGATGGTATGGTGTCGTGCGGGATTTCGAAGCGATTATCTATCAGTTTACACCGACTTTTTTACGAGCCACAAACGCTCGAAAACCTCTGAAACCCACATACACTATACCATGTGTTGTGCGTTCGTGCTTTTTACAAATTTAATCCATTTTCAATATTCTTTGATAATTCACTTATAAATCGTGCCATTGGGGCTCCATCAATTACATCATGGTCTATAAGAATCGACATATTTAGAATTTCTCTGATTTCTATCCTGTCTTCAATTACTGTCGGTTTCTTTATTATAGAACTTAATCCGAAACAGATTGGGTGAATCGAAATTGGAATAAACCAACCTTTAATTTGTCCCATCATACCAATTGAAGTAATTGCAACATTTCCCATTTTCTTGAAAGTAAGTTTAGGGTGTTTTAATAAATATTTCCAAGCGTATCTTCTAATAAATCCAGGAAGTAAGTAATAAATTCTTTCAAGTCTATTAGCTTTCTTTTGAAGTACTATATCTTTATTAGAAAGTTGCTTATTCTTTGCTTCATTAATCTGCATTGATATAGCTTCAATGCCTATTTCATTTGCTTTTTCAATTATTAGTGGAATTGGTACTTTTTGACCATTTAAATCTTTTTCAATAATAATAGATACATTAATATTTTCAAAAATCAACAGTTTATTTTTCCCCTTAAGATAAGATGATGCAGTCTCATATTTCTGTATAGTATTACTAATTACGCTTATAATCCATGAAATAAATGAAATCTTGTTTTTGTTATGTTTATTATATTCTCTAATTTTTTCCCTGCTTTTTGATATATCAAGTTCAATCAATCCTGTTACATGATGTTTCCGTTTGCCAATCTCGCAAATATCTATTGTTGCTATTCTCGATTTTGGAAATTTATGTATTTTATGCTTTGTCATTTAGTAGTGTTTTTTAGCATTACGCCCAACGGCTGAGGCTATATGCAGTAAGGGATTGCGGGGCAATTTCCTGTCAGTTTACACCGACCTATTTTACGAGCCACAAACGCTCGAAAACCTCTGAAACCCGCATGCACTATACCATGTGTTGTGCGTTCGTGCTTTTTTTATCTCAGCAAATTTAAAGTTTTATTACGTTTTTATCAATGGAAAATATTCGTTTTTATTGTCACAAACTAAACAAGTTTCTTTATGAACACATAACAATTGGCCACACTTACTACATTTCCATTTTTCTTTCTCAATATCAATAAATTTCGTTAATCCAATTTCTTTTATTTTATTTAAGTTTTGTAATGGACTTTCACCATATTTTAATGTGTATCTTTTATCCAAATCTTTAATTCGCCTACAAGGAAATTTAACACACTCAAAACAAAGTAATTTTTCATTACCTTTCTTTTCGGCGCATGATTTTATGCTACAAATGGTACAATGATTTGGCTTGTTGCCTGTATTGTTGCATCCTACGCATTTATTTTTATCACGCTGAAAACCCAGGCAGATATTACATATTACTCCACATGGTGCAATATGAATTTCTTGAAATGTTTCTGTTTTCATCATATCATTTCTATATAGTTAGTCAGCTTCAGCATGACGCTAACGTCCGCAGGTATGAACCGTTGCGTTTTCAGGGCGCTTTGTTGTCTAGGTAGCACAAGGTAACCAAGAGTACCAACCTACGCAAACCAGCTACCAGCAATGGTTTATACCTGTTGTTGGGCGCTGGTATTTTATTTAGGTGAGTTTTGATATTCCTCATCACATTCAGCATCTTCCATTATCACATCTGAGTAACTATCAACGATGAAAAAAAGTGAGTTATCATTAAATTGCAATTGTTCTCCACCATGCGCTCCATCAAAATGAACTATTTCATATTTGACTTCATTTTCAAATTTATCAGATTTCTTATTGAAAATTTTAGCTTGTCCTTTAAGAACCAAATCACTTATCATCCAGTCAAAGTACTTCTTTAAATTAATTAAGTTTGAAGTATCCATTGAAACCTGGTACCCATAAGGTGCAACATAATTTTTACTAATATTTAAACGTAATAGCTTTGAGTAATAATCCAACGGGAAAAAACCAGTTTCTTTATAAATATTTTTGGTATCTTCAGTTGGAGCGTTTGCTGGATTTATTGTATAAAAACTACTATCATTTCTAGTTAAATCATTCAATATGATATTATAGTTCCTTCTTCTTAATTCACATAGTTCATTATCCTCAAGTCGAGTTTTTATACATTTAATTACTAAATCTTTCTCAAGGTAAATAATTGAAACTAAGTTTTCGTAAACGAAATATGGTTTTTCATCGAAAGCAACTAATTTAATCTTCTCTACTTTTTTATCTACTTTTCCATACATTTGGCCAAATGCTGAAGAAAATGGAAATATCAGTAATCCAAAAAAAATAAGTGAATGAGTTTTCATTGTATGGTATTTTATCTGTTTTATGTTTTATACTAGCGCCCAACGAGTGTATAACCACCATTATGGCGGTTATTTCGTAATTAGTTATTCTTTTTTTCTTCACAAATATATAAATTTTAAATATCCAGATTATCCAACGGATTTTTTATTTTATCGAAACTTTTGGTTGTTATGTTTATAAATTAACCCCGCCAGGGTTAAAAACCCTGACGGGGTCGGCTCCATTTTTTTCATTTGCATCCCGTTCGGGACTTCCCGCTATGTTCCGGGCGGCAAAACATTTGCCGCTCAGCCGGGGGATTGCCCATAACGTTTGAGTGTAGCGGCAGTAAGGGATTGCGGGCTACTTTCCTGTCCAGTTACACTGAACTTGCTGCGTGGCAGAATGCTTGAATAACCACTTAAATCCCTATGTTTTATACCGCTTGTCACCAACCGTATTTATTTTCAGTCACTTAATAATTGTTTTTAAGAAAACACCTCCCCATTAGGTACTCTTAGTTTTATCTTCTGTTCTGTAAGCTTTAATTCTTTATTGTTGATTGCTGCCTCTACAACACTTTTATTATAGCTATTTACATCCTCTGATTTTAAGAAATCTTCTGGGGCTATCCATCTAGCTTCTGCTATTTCAGATGAATCATTTATAACAATATTTTTAGAAAAAGCTTTTGCAGTGCATACGATGTATAGATTAGATTCTCCAAATTGTCCATTTCTAAAATGTCCAATATTAACAATAGACTCAAATTCAATGTTTATTCCTGTCTCCTCATAAACTTCTCTTTTCACGGCATTTTTTATTGATTCATTTTTATCAATGTGCCCACCAGGAAGTTTATAACCAGTCGAAAATCTGTCCTTTATTACTAATAGTTGTCCTTCACTAATTACAATAGCTCCAACACCTACAATGAAATTTTTAGTTGTTGGAACGACTGAATTTAAAGCTATTTTTTTTATGAGTATTAAATTTTTTTCGTCGCAATGATGAAATTCAAAATCCAGATTTGTCAGAATTGGAATAAAATTAGATTTTTCAATAGGTATACTAATCCAGATTAGCTTTTTAGTCTTTGAGGATTCAATTAGGCGTACAATTTCATTCTTAAAATCTTCTTTCTTGAATGGAAGTGTTGTATTGTCTATTATTACACCATCATATATGTCGTATTTAATTTCCATTATAGTATCGAGTGTAAATTTTCAATATGGTTGGTAACGTTTGAGGCTATGCACCGTAAGGGATTGCGAGGCGATTTCCTGTCAGTTTATACTGGACTTTTTTACGAGCTACAAACGCTCGCAAACCTCTGAAACCCGCATGCACTATACCATGTGTTGTGCGGTTGTGCATTTTATTATTCACAAAATTTCTTCTAATAAATCATCACTCCATTTTTCTTTTGGTAATTCACAATATATCTCAATCAAATTGTTTTCTGGGTCTCTAAAATGAGCAACCCTAGAACCCCATCCAGCAATATCCTTTGGTTTATTAATGAAATCTACTCCATTATCGGTCAATCTTTTATAGATTTTGTCCACATTATCAACTTTCAAAACTATTACAATTTTTTCTCTATTATTTGATGGTAATGTTTTGTCTAAGTTGCCAATCTCTCTTGCCATTAAATCAGATTTATAAATTGAAAGCCCCATGTTATTGGATTCTATTCCAATATCAAAACTGGCATAATCTCCTCCAATTTTTCCCCAAGTCACCTTTAATCCAAGCTTCTCGGAATAAAACCTAAAACAATTATCAAAATCGGCTACTAAAAGTCTAATGTTGTTTAATTTCATATTTTATTTAAATTTTATCAATTTACAATCCAATTACAAACCACTATAATCCCAGTAATAATGTGCCTTAAGAATCCTAATTTTAATCTTTTTCATGCTTGTATTCATTAGCAGAATGTTTTTTTGCATGCCGCACAACGATCAAGGGCTGCTTTACGGCGGCGATTTAAAGAGCGTTCGTGTCTGCCGTTTAAATATTTTTTAAAGTTACAAAAGTTTCTGTCAACCACAAATCCGCCGCTGTAAGCAGACCTGAGTTGGCAACTGTTGCTTATTCATCTTTAGTTTTTTTTGATTTCTGAATCGTCACAGTCAATCGCTTATTTACAATTAAGTCTAATACGGTTAATGCTCCATTTAATGCCTTTATTTTCTCTTCGTCGCTATACTTTGGAGTCTGCACTTTAATTCCAGAATAATAATATAATTTACCTCCGTATTCATAATGATAGGTGATACCAAACGAACTCAATCGAGGTACTATTTCACTTTTAAAATCTGAGAATACAAACGCAAATTTGCTTTCGTATCTATTTGCAATTAATGATTTATGAAAAATAAAATAGTAATCATCACATTTAACTTTTTTACTTGCTTCAGAACCCCAATCTTTCAATAGTAGTAATTTATCAATGCTTTTGTAATTAATCAGGAAAGTGTCTTTTGCAACTATAGATAAGTTGGTGTCTTTTTTTTTCGATATTCCAATAAAAATTAATGTATCAGGTTTTATGTCTATCAATCTCAGCGTCTTTTTTGTTTTATCTTTAAATTTTAAATCGTAAAAGCAGTTCCTATACAAATAAAATCCAGTAGTACTGAATTCCGCCATATTATCTTTCATCTCTGGTTGATTATCTTTTTTCAGCATCATAACATTCCAAAGACTATCAGACTGTCCAAATGTATTAATCTGAGCTAAAATCAAAAAGAGCATTAAAGTTCTTGCAATCATATGTAAATCTTAATTATTATAGTCTTTTTGCAATTGTTGCCAACGGTCGAGGCTATGAAAAGTGGCGGTTTGCGTGGCATTCCGCTGTCAACCAACACGAATGTAAATGCGGGAGATAAAACTTTAAATTATGTATTTCACCCGCCATTTTTTATAGCCTTTGTTATGTTACGTTTATTTCATTTTATTTTCAATTACTATTCCAGATTCTATTTTAATCAATCTCCTTTTCTCCTTTGGTCTGTATGATTCAAACAAACACTTTTTGTCATTATATCCCTGAAATTGAGGATTAAATGTTTTAAAATAGTCTTCAAGATTTGCTGTATACCAATCAGCTAATATTTTTCCATTTTCGATTTTTGGAGAATATCCATTGTCAGCAAAGTACTTTTCAATATTCAGTCTTTGGTTTGAAGAATCGTCTCGAATTAGTTCAACCAAGTATAATTTGTCATTTTCAATTGTCCATACAGCCTGGTATCCTCTCCAGCAACCAGTTGTGTGAAAAGGATAATCTCCATATTTAAAAGGAGGTATCTTAAATTCTAATTTCTCAAGAGGGAAAGATTGAAGGTAAATTGTATCCTTTCCGAGAATTAATAAATCAGGTGTCTGTTCTGTGGAAAATGCTTGGGACACGGCTATTATTATGAATGAAATTGTCAATATTATCTTCTGCATTTTTGCTCTGTCTTTTAATGCCGCACAACGTCTGTATAACCACCATTATGGCGGTTATTTCGTAATTAACTATCGTTTTCCGCATACAAATATAAAAATATTTTAAATATTCAAATTATCCAACGGACTTTTTGTTTTATCGAAACCTTTGGTTGTTATGTTTTTAAAGTAACCCCGCCAGGCTTTTTAACCCTGACGGGGTCGGCTCCATTTTTTCATTTGCATCCTGTTCGGGACTTCCCGCTATGATCCGGGCGGCAAAACATTTGCCGCTCAGCCGTGGGATTGCCCATAACGTTTGAGTGTAGCAGCAGTAAGGGGTATCGGGCTTCTTTCCTGTCTACCGACGCCGAAGTTTGAGCGGGGTAGTAAGTTTGAATACCCACTGAAACCCTTATTGCTGCTACACTTTGTTATGCGCTTTTATTTTTTAAGCAAACCTTTTTTACTTATTTTTTGATTAAGTTCTATACTTGATTTAATAGTTGATGATTTAGTATTAACTAGTGGTTTTAACACATAAAGTAAATCTTCATCATCAAATTTTTCAAGAATTTTTAGAGTGCTATTAGTAAGTTCTATTATTTCCACAAAATTCGCTTCAGCCCAAACTGGTGTTTCTTCCCAAGAATATAATAATTTTATTTCTGTTGCATCTTTCCATTTCCATTGAGCTAAACCACTTTCTCCATTATACCAAGTAACTAAATAGGTGCCAGCTTTAGAAAATAATACAGTTCCCTCATCTACTGTCCCTGCAACATTCTCTCCATTTAATGAAACTAATTCCCAAGTACGACAAAGCAACTCTGTTTTTGTAGTACTTCCCATTTCTTCTTGTTTTGAAGCATTAATTATGATTTCATTATTGGGATTACTTGTTAGTTTAATTGAGAAGCTTATTGAATTTTCATCAACTTTGGATAGAATAAGCGTTCCAAAATCTGAAAGAACAATTGTTTTGTTGTCAATAATCTCATAAGTTCCAAAAAGGATTATTTGGTCATTTGTTGATTTCGTTGTCGTATTTTTCACAACAATATAGTTACCACTTTTATTAAATTCAAATGAATCATAATCAGTTGTTCCACCGACAACCCATTTTGCACTGATAGTTTCTTTGCTTAAGGTGTCTTTTTGTTCATCCTTTTTACAAGAATAAATACTTGTCAAGACTAAAATTGCGACTAAAATCTGTTTCAAATTTTTCATGTTATAAATATTTATGGTTAATAATTAATTTTTTAACGGCTATATAATTGTGCATAACGTTTCGTATAAGAATAGTAGCCGATTGCGTGGCAGTTTCCTTTCAAGTTACAAGGAAGTTTGAGCGGGCTACAACCCTTGAATAACCTATTATCCCGGCAATTTTTTATACCGCATGTTACAACCAGTTTATTTTCCAATTTTGTATCCAAGTCCTATTGTGATTAACATATTAATATTCTTTGAATTGGAATTTAATCCATAATAATTTGTCGAGCGAACTAAAACACTGCTAAAATTTGAACCTGAAGGAACTGGTGTAACAGAAAAATCATTATTGTATTTTGAATCAACTTTCCTAAGTCCAATATTAAATAACAATTCAGTTTTAAATATTAAATTGTCAGATAAATTTTTTGTATATCCAGTGCCAAGTGAAAAGCCAAAATCAAGCTTATTTGTGTATTCCCGTTTTTTATCTTTTTCGTTATCTATCCATGTAGAATAATCACTCAATATTCCTGATTCATCACTTACAGTTTTTTGATTTAAATAATCAATCCTTGATGACAATAAATAACCTATATATAAACCTCCTGTCACAAATATGTTTTTCTCTTTTAAAACGTATTTTCTCAATAAAAGAGGTAAAGTTAAATAATCATTACTGATTTTAAGTTTGTATTTCTCAGTTAATATCCCTCCTGTTGATGTATAATCAGTTATTGTATTAGTATAATTAAGGTCTATACCTTTTGAAACATATGAAATTCCTGATATCACAGATAGATTGTTTTTAATGAAGTATTCAATCTGAATTCCTGACGATACACCAAACAAAAAATCTTTATAAACACCTGTTTCGTAATCAGTATAAGCTGGTGATTTAGTCAAATCAGACGAAGAGAATACAACTGGATTAACATCGGAACCGAAAATATTAATCTTATGTGGTGCTTCACTATTTAACAAATTGGAGAAACTTGGACCTATTGAAAATCCAACAATTAAATCTCCTTTTTCTTTTTCTTGAGCAAAAAGAATATTAGTATTCAAAATTAAAATGCTTAAAAATAAAATCTGTTTCATTGCTGTCTCTTTAAATTGGTTGTAACGGTTGGCGGCATGAAAAGTTGCCGAGTGCGGGTGATTTCCTATCAAGGTACACGAAAAGTTGAAGCGGGCTACAAACCTTCGCATACCACTGAAACCCTTATTGGCTATACCGCGTGTTGGGTGCTGCCCTTCTTTTGTCGTTGTGTTGCTTTTCATTATGCTAATCCCTTTTTACTCGATTACTTTCTTAACTCTAGTTTGTTCTTTTTTGTCGTCTATCGCTGGTTTAATTTCAAACAATACTTTTGTCCCAACTGCAATTTTTGAAATTGAATGAAAGTTTGGGTTTACTGAAAAATAATGTTCTTTTCCGTTGCTTTTTATGAAGCCAACTTTTCCACGTTCGTTGTCGTGCAAAATTCTTACAATTTCGCCTTCAAGGGTATTGTCTTTCGCTGTTTTTGAATTGTCAAATGTTCTTGGTCTGTCAAATGTCTTTGTCTGTTGTGCTTTGAAACTATCCCAATATTTTTGAAGTTCATTTTTCAGTTTCTTAAAGTCCGTTTGTGGAATTTCTGGAAACGTAAACGTTCTTAATTCGTCATATAGTTTTTGAGGCAATTTCCATTCTTCCGCTTGTCTGATAAGTTTTGATAGCGAAAAATGCTGAAACGATAATTCTAATTTGTCTTGCTGTCTTAGAATTTTACCAAGCAAATACAACAAATCAATTTTAAATTCTAATGGTCCAAAATTGTTCATTGCATCTGTCGCTTGTTTTAATGCAGATTCAATGTTCCCTTTTTCAAAATACAATTCGGCTAATTCTTTTTGAATAAACCATTCACGTTTCTTTTTGAGAATGGTTTGAAGTTCTTGAATTGTATCTTCCGTGTTGCCAAGATTTCTTTTTGATAACGCAACTCGTCTTGAAAACCAAACATCGTTTGAGTAATGGAAGATTTCAATTTTTTCAAGTGCTTCTTTTGATAAATCAAAACATTCTTGCCATTCGCCTAACTTCGTTAATGCTTTTGTTTTGTAAGCATACCAATTTTCAAAATCGGAAGCTAATTCCATATCTTTTAGTTGTCCTTTTCGTTCAACTTGGATTGTGGAACATTCTTTTGAGAGTTTTTCTCTGTCAATTTTGTTACAAAACTCATTTACCAATTTCCAATTAGGTGCAGGTTTTTTCTTTTCCGACCTTAAGACAATCGTAAAAAGATTTGAAGAAAGTGTTTTTGTAAAGTCGCTATTGAATGAATTTAGAATTGGAATTAAAGTTTCAACTTTTTCAAGTAATTCGCTTTTATCAAAATCAAAATCTTCAACTTCGCCTTCTTCGTCCTCTCCGTCAAAAAAATCGTCTTCGGTTGCCGAATGTCCGTTATTTTCATTTTCGGCTTTATACTTTGCCCAAAGCAACCAACCGTAAGCACTTAAAACACGTTCTTTTTGTTGTTCGTTTATTGCAATTCCGTAAATGCTCAAAAATTGAAAACCTGCGTCTAAATGATTTGAATATCGCAAACAAGAAATCATATCAGAAACGATGTATTCATTGTTTCCGATTTGTTCTTTTGTAAAACTGCCCTTGTTTTCTTTGAAATAGGAAAGTGCTTCGGAAAATTTCTTTTCCTTTTTAAACGTGGCAATTTGCTGACTAAATTCAAATAGTGTAGGCATTAGTTCTCTTTCGTTTGATTGAATAAACTTTGAATTTCAGTCCAGAAATCAATAGAAGTGCAAGAAGTTGCAATTATCGATGTAAAAAATCCGTCTCCGTCATAATACAAATCAGCAACGAGAGTTTCCGTTCCGTTGTTTAATTGAATTGTGTCTTTGTAAGGAACTTGTATAATGTAACCAAAACTTATATTCTTTGATTTGAGTTGTTGGTTTAATTGCTCGTATATTGCTTTTCGCCAATTACTTTGAATAAAAGCAAAGTCAAAAATTTGATTTTCCGATTTCAAAAGATTTAGAAGTTCTTCGCCAAATTCTTTTGGCGTTGATTTCATCAACGTAGGAATTTTAAATTGTCCTTTGTTGTTGTAATAAATTGAAATGGTCGCCACTTCGCCTGAACCACCTTTGATTTCGTAAAGTTCTTGATAATCCGGGTGGTTGATTAGGTTTATTGATAAATTGTTTTGAGCAATTTTATTTTCAACAAACTGAAACAACTGCAACAAAGAAGATTTGTTTTCAATGTCGGGAAATTTGAATTTTTCCGATGTTGTTTTATTAAAGTTTGAAAGGTCAGCCGTTGTGTCTGCAACATAAAACAATTCTTTTCCTTTTTCTATTTTTGGAACGGCTGGATTTATAGTCAATTTGAAAAACGGACTAATTGGCTCGTAGTTTATCAAAGAAACTTTTTGCGTTGCTCTTATTAAACCTGTGTAAATCCATTTGAAATAGTTTTCGTTTGTTTTTCCGCCACCCGTTTCAACATTGAAATAAATTTCATTCCACTTGTAAGACATTGATTTATGAACGGTCAAAACCCAACCAAAACGAAGTTGTGCGAAATTTTTGAATTTGTAATAATCTGATGAGGGGATATTTCGCAATTGCTTTTGAAGTGCTTTTGTCAATTTCGTTATACCTGTATTTTTTTTGCCTTCTTTTTTGGCTGTTTCATATTTGTCTATTAAACTTTTTATTTCTTCATCTGCCTGGTATTTACCGCTTTTGAAATTTGGAATTTCCTTTTCAGTTAGTTGATTAAGTAAAATGTTGAATGAAATTATTTCTTCTTTTGAAAGCTCGCCTTTGTCACTTAAACGAAAATTCTCAAAACTTAAAAATGAAAGGATATGATTTGTTTCTTTCAGTTGAATTTGAGTTTTACGAAAATACAAAGGTGTAAGAAGTTTCACGTCCTTTGTGATTAAGTCCGAAACACTCAAAACTGTCCCGAACTGTCCATTGAATATTTTCTTAGGTTCAGCAAATGGGTTGTTTTCATCTTCTACACGAATATTGTTTCCAAAAATTACAAAATCGCCTTTCGTTAATTCGTTCCCATTTTTAAGTATGGAATTTTTTATCCAATAATTTACTTTTTGAGCATCAGAATTTGAGTAGCATAGGATATGAGAATTGGAATTAGTATTTAATGATTTTTCAATTTCTTCTTTCAAATCTTCTTTTGATAACGTTCTGATGTTTTCGGAAAAATTGAAAGCAAGATTGTTAAATGATTGCTGACGAATACAATTAACCGCTTTGAGTGCTTCTGCGACTATTATTGATTTATTTTCTTTGTCAATCAACTGAAATGCCTTGTTTTTAAATCCATATTCTTCATTCAAATAATCAGGATTTAATGATGATTCTTCTTTTTTGCCTAATGAAAGTTGGAAACTGTCGCCAATGAAAACTATTTTTCGCTTACTATTTTTTAAGTCCGCAAACTCCAAAAAATCTTTAAGTAATTTACCTGAACCAAATCTTAAATCAACAGATTGATGATAATTGTCCGAAATCAAGTGTGATTCATCAACAATAAAAATAGCTTCTTCAGTGTCATCAGATTTTAGAAGTGGAACTATTTCTAAGTTCAAAGAATTTTCGTTTTCTTCTTCTTCATCATTTTCTTTTTCATTTACGACTGTTGAATTACCGCCATAGATGTATGAATAGATACTTTCAAATTCTAAGTTTGAACTTTTTAAAAGATTATTTGAAATTCTGCTTGACGAAGCAAAAAGTTTTACTTCCCTTATTTGATTATTAAAAGCAATGTCTTGAATGAACGGAATTAAATGCGTTTTTCCGCTTAACGAAGTTCCTTGAAGTATGAATATCTTTTCCTCTTCTGATTTAATAAAGTTTTCAATTTCATTAAGTGCCGATTTTTGGTCAGGATAAAGATTTTCAAAATCTAATTCGGTGTAATATGAAGTGAAATCGTTTACTTGGTCGTATTTTTCGGAAGTGTCAAAAATGTCTGCTCTGAAAACTTCTTTAAAAAGGTCAAACGATTCTTTTGTTAATGTAACTTCTTTGTCAGAAATGTCGATAATATCTTTTATTGTTTCAAGATAATTGCTCTTGTCAAAAATGAAAAAGTTTAATTCTTCTTTTGTCGGGATTTTGCCAACTAATTCAATAGGTTTCTGAAAACAAACTGCTCTAACTGTGTGGAAAGCATTAAACGAACTGCCGCAAAGCGGCAGTTTCGCTTGTATGTGTCTTTCTACCACTTTGATAAAGCGTTCTTTTTGTGTTTTCAGTTGAATGAACGGATTTATAGAACTTCCGCCTTTTATTGGCTCTCCGTTTTCGTTTGTCCAGAGGCCAAAGTCAAATTCAGATTTTGCGTTTCTGGGTAATATGATTTTACCGCCAAAGTTTTTAAAGTCAATAATACAAACCGCTTTCGGTGTTACGAGTAAAGCGTCAATTTGTAGTCGGCTTTCTGCTTCACATTCAGAGTTAGCGATAAGTAACCCGTCAAGCGAATACTTGTCAAACATTTTTTCCAAATTGTCCGCAAACTCTCTGAAAAAAGTGTTTTCATAGTTCTTTGTCGCTGTTCCTTTTCTTATTTCAAGCATTTCTGTCGTCTGTGATATTTTGGTTACTTTGTTGTGTCCTTAGGGTTGCACCCAACGTCTGTATAACCACCATTATGGCGGTTATTTCGTAATTGGTTATTCTTTTTTTGTTCACAAATATATAAATTTTAAATATCCAGATTATCCAACGGATTTTTTTATTTTATCGAAACTTTTGGTTGTTATGTTTATAAATTAACCCCGCCAGGGTTAAAAACCCTAACGGGGTCGGCTCCATTTTTTCATTTGCATCCCGTTCGGGACTTCCCGCTATGTTCCGAGCGGAAAATGATTTTCCGCTCAGCCGGGGTAGTTCAGTCAGTCAATTCACTCAACCTTGGCCATTATACCTTTCTTTCGATATCTTTGATGATAGTTCACAGCGAACCATCTTGAAAACAACATACAAAATGTAACGCAAGATTTCATTTTGTTTCTTGGCACACCTAATTTTTAATACATCTTACTGAAAGCCCCATTGTTTTAGGACAATTTCCACTACCAATAATTGAATAATTATAGTAAAGCGTAATATTAAGTGCATCTGTGACATTATTATAGTCAGTAGATGTCCACCAAAAACCATTTTCCATAAAGCTCATGAACATCCCATTATATGAGCGAAAGCCTGCAGCAAGTGCACAAAAGCCCGAACTGTTATCTGCACCAGTATTAGGATAACTCCAATTTGTAGTACCGGCTTCTTTTAGTTTTCCTCCAGCAACATTCCAACCACCTAAATATATCCACAAAGGCTCCCATTCATTATAAGTATCAGGAATATGCCAACCAGTAGGACAAAGGTTTCTACTATCTACAACAGTATAATAATTATATAAATTACCATGACTTCTGCCATAAGCATCACTATTATAAAAGCTACAATATGCTCCAGAAGTAAGATTAGACCATTCAGTATTATCAGTAACTTCGGGTATTTCATCACCGTTATTAAAATGTGTCGTTTTCAAATTTTCTCTCATCCATACCTGATTACCTATTGTAACTGTATTATAAACATTTCCATCGATATCTGTAACTTGAAGTGTGCTTACACCAACTCCCAAAACTATTGGATACCAAGTTTTATTATAAAAAATTTGTAGAGTATGAGAAGTAATATTAAAAATTAACATTCCCTCTGGAATATTATCAGATAATGAATTTCGCTCAACATCTGTCAAGCGTGGTAATAAAACACCTTTATTATTGCTTTTTATATCAAGTATGGCGCGACTGTCCGGTTCACTACCATCTGAATTGATACCCACACTTTGGGCAAGCAATTTAGGCGAGGATAAAATATAAATTAGCAAGCAAATCGCTACAATCTTAAATGTCCTTTTCATATTTAACAATTTTAATGATTAATATAAATGCAATATTTTTTTGTAATCTCACGATGCAATCTCCAATGAACGCTAACGAGTGTATAACCACCATTATGGCGGTTATTTCGTAATTAGCTATCGTTTTCCGCATACAAATATAAAAATATTTTAAATATTCAAATTATCCAACGGACTTTTTATTTTATCGAAACTTTTGGTTGTTATGTTTATAAATTAACCCCGCCAGAGTTAAAAACCCTGACGGGGTCGGCTCCATTTTTTCATTTGCATCCCGTTCGGAACTTCCCGCTATGTCCCGGGCAGCAAAACATTTGCCGCTGAGCCGGGAAAAGAAGGATTAGTCAGATGTAGAAAAAAAAGTGAAACTTTTTGTTCAATCGATTTTTTTCTTACTTTTATCAAAGATTATTTAAAACAAAATTATGAACATAAACAATTCAAAAATGAAAAAGAGAACTCTAATTACAGTGGCAATGCTTGCCAGTGTTGTAGCAGGATTAATAATAATTAATGCCTGCTCAAAAAGCGATTCTATTGACAAGGGTCTGGTAGAATCGAAAAAAAAGAATTTGCAATTTAGTAACTTTACACCTGCCGATGATGACATCGTTCCATTAATTGAGGCATTTAATTCTTCGTACAAGCAATTTAAGCAAGGCTATAAAAGTGGAGAATACATTGAAATGAATGAAGCATTATGGACTTTGGAAGCAGGAATAAATTATGAGTTCAGGTCTAATAAAGATTCTATTACTGATATTATTTACGACTCAACTTTTGTAGTTGTGGGTACATCAGCCGGAGAAAACGGGGAGCTGATAGCTAATGGTGATGATTTACTGGAAGCTTATAGTGATTTACTGGATTACACAAATAGTGAATTAACCCAAGGAGGTGAGACGTATTATTTGTTTATGGCAGATATCGAAGTAAAAGAGTTAAGCGATGAAACAATCACGCTAAAAATGACAACGGCAAAAGTCCCAATACTTCCCAGGCCTTGGTCTTGTTATGTACAGGGTAGCGATTACTGGTATCCTGTGATGGGTATGGGTTATTGTGATGGCGATAGTGTAGGTTTAGGGCAAGGAAAGGATGCTTCCACGAGGTTAAATGGTTTGTTTAACAAAAAAAAGTGTATGGCGTATGGATGCTCAGGTACTATTTTCTTTACTAATATTGATACTTATTCATATATTTATTATTATGAGAATCAAAATAATTATAACTGTTTTTGGGAAGGATCTTCCAATGAATGCCTAAGCCCACAGGAAATGAATTATTGGCTTGATAATGGGTTTTATGCTATTGATGGAATGCGACCGCAAGGAAAAGTTTTTATGGATATATTCTTTGATTGGGATGTTATTGTAGGTAATTCTACTTATGTTCATTTTATAAAATGGGTACGATATGGAAAATTAAACTGTAGTGGCGGAGGATCTGGCAGCTAAACCATTTTGAGAGATTTTCTTAATAATTTCCGGAAATAAATTTTCCGGAAATTATTAAATATCATTAATCCAATAACATTCTAATGTCAGAAAAATGCGAGTTTATTACATTCTATTTATCTTTATAAATGTATTTCTTAATAGCGCTATATCTCAAACCTTTGAAAAAATTATCCGGACCGAACAAGATGATTACTGTTTTGACGCCATTGAAGTAGGAAACACATATATTTTCCCTAAAATTACAGGAAATTATTTTCAGGGGGATAACATTAGCTCATTAATTGTTTTAGATAAAGAAGGGAACAATCAGCAAAGTTTTATTTTCCCAGATTATGAAGGTTATTTCGATAGAGGAGTAAAAAATATCTTTAAGCAAAACGATTCTTTGTTCTATTGTATACGGGAGGTAAGGAATATCACAAACAATGATTTACAACTTAACTTACTTATAGTAAGTTTTGAAGGATCAAGTCTGGAATTGCAATTTGACACAATATATGGAAACGAAAATATATCTGAATCCATTTATGATTTTAAATTTACCTCAGACAATAAAATACTTGGTGCTGGACGACATGAACCTGATAACCAAAATGCATTGGTTATTGAAATCGATCTGAATGATTTTACTTTTAATAGCTGGTTATATTATGTACCCGAAGCAATTCTTGCAAGCACAATTATGGACCTCCCGGAAAAAAACATATACCATGTGTTTATGTATTGGGATAACAATAATACTATTCTGGAAATTAACAAATCAACCATGGAGATTGATACTATTTATCAGTATCCAGAAGGATTTTTCCCGAGAAATACTATGAGCGGAATCAGTGACTCTAGTTATTTCGCTGTAGGAAAAAAGGGACAGGAAGCCCCGGGCATTAATTATGTGCCATCATTTATTGAAGTAGGTTATAACGGGCAGATTTACAATATCTTCGAATATGAAGTTCACCCAGATACAAATTCATATTACACATCTCTTTCATTCGATCATAAATTTGATAATATATTTTTTGGTGCTACATATAATTTTACCCTAACTCTTGATTTTCCATATTTTCCTCAAAGGAGATGGATATTTATCAACAAACTGAATAATGATGGGTCGATTCTTTGGCAACGGTTTTATAAAGGTGAGGTAAATTATATGCCCTATAAAGTCTTAGCCACGAATGATGGGGGTGCCTTAATCTTTTCAACTAAATGTGATTGGAACGATACAATCCCTCTCCAATTAGACTTGCACATCCTTAAGATTGACAGCACTGGTTGGTATAATGGTTTGCCAGCTGCAATCGACGAATTTAGCCAAATGAAACAAATATTAGTTTATCCAAACCCTGTTAAAAACTATTTGAATATTGCATTGGGGCTGTATACTGATATTAATCTCCAAATATTTGATACAAACGGGCAGATTATATTAGTAAAGAATTTAAAATATTCGCAAAAAATTGATTTACCTGAGTTGCCAACAGGTTTTTACATTTATGTTTTAACCGGGAAAAATGGGTTCGTTGAAAAGGGGAAATTAATCAAAGAGTAGTTCCCCACCGAGTGGAATTTGCAATTCCGCTCGGTACGTTAGAAAATTTGTAATTTCCTGTTTTCATAATTCATTTTATTGTCTTTAATAGTATTGCTTTTCTCCTCATAAATTTTAGAAAAACCTTAAATATTCTAACAGGCATTTTCAAATTTTCAAATCAACTAATTAACTAATCGGCATTCCAGTTGCCACACGCAGCATCTTCAAATCAACTAATCTTCAAATTTTCAAATTAACTAATTAGCTAATTACTTTCCTTCTTCTTCATGTTCGTGCCTTATGCCACGGTCAATAATTTTACGGGCATTTTTGTACTGCTGGTAAAAATCGGGGTTACTGTCTTCCAGCGGGGCAATCAGCACATCTAATTTGTTGCGTTGCAAAGCGGCTATCTCCTTTACAATGTTTTCAATATTAGTGGTAGCGGTGCTGCTTTCTGTATCTTTTTCCCTGCGTTCGGGCATGGCAAGCAAAAACTGTTGTTGCAGGGTGTTTACCAGTTCGATGTCGTCTTCCGTAATTAAGTATCCGGCAAGTTCTTTGGTAAGGCGATGTGCGGTTTCGAAAATCAAACGAACAATATCGGCAACACTGTTGTCGCTTGCGTTGTACAGATCAGTTTTGGAGTAATTGATATTTCGCTCCAGTTCGATGTTATCAGTTGCTACGGCAAGGGCTTTCAGCGCTTTTACTAACTTCATGCTTTTATTTTCCATTTGTTCTCTCACATTGGCTTTGCGCACCGTTATCCCCGAGTTGTCCTTTTCCTGTATCTGGCGAAGAGGCTGTAAAACGAACTGTGTCAAAGGGAATAAATAATTAAATTTGACACAAGAAATGGAAAAAGGTAAATTTGATTTTGAAGCCTACAAGCAGGAAGCGAAAGAGAGGCTTCGCCGGGGAGAACCAGCCGGAGGAAAAGAAGGCATATTTCAACCCCTGTTAAAACAGATGTTGGAAGAGCTACTGGAAGCAGAGATGGACGAGCACATGGATGAGCAACAGCGATCTGTGGGCAATCGTCGTAATGGTAAAATAGGAAAGAGGGTCAAAAGCATCGAAGGGGAATTCGAGTTAAACACACCCCGGGATCGTAATTCAGATTTTGATCCAAAAGTAGTACCCAAGCGTCAAATCATCATCAACGAAGAGTTGGAAAACAAAGTGCTGCGATTGTATAGTAAAGGGGTAAGTACCCGGGATATTTGTGAGCACATCGAAGAGATGTATGGGTTTACGCTCTCGCCAACAACCCTGAGCAACATTACCGACCGGGTTATTCCATTAATCAGGGAATGGCAGCAACGCCCGTTACAAAGCGTGTATTGCTTTGTATGGATGGACGCTATACACTACAAGGTGAAAGAAGATGGCAAAGTATCTTCTCGTGCTGTGTACAATATACTTGGAGTAGATAATAAAGGAATAAAAGATTTGCTTGGGATGTATGTAGCCGAAAGCGAAGGCTCCCGGTTTTGGTTACAGGTATTAAATGATCTTAAAGCCAGGGGTGTTGAAGACATGCTGATTGTCAGTATAGACAATCTGAAAGGATTTTCCGAAGCTATTGAATTAGTATTCCCTAAAGCAGAGGTACAATCCTGCATTGTTCATCAGATTAGAAACACACTAAAGTATATTGCTTATAAAGACAGTAGAGAGTTTATGAAAGATCTAAAAACAGTTTACCAGGCTATTACTAAAGAAGAAGCAGAATATAACCTGGATGTGATAGAAGCAAAATGGGGAAAGAAATATACGCCGGTTTTTACCTCCTGGCGTAACAATTGGGAACACCTGAGTAATTACTTTAAGTACCCCGAACCTATTCGCAGAATTATGTATACTACCAATACTATAGAAGGTTTTCACAGGCAAATACGTAAAGTAACCAAGACCAAAGGAGCTTTTACCAGCGATATGGCATTACTAAAACTTATTTACCTTGCAACCCAGAATATTGTAGAAAAGTGGACAGCACCCTTGCCAAACTGGGGTGTAGTAGCATCACAATTGGATATTATCTTTGCAGAAAGAGCCAGAATAAACATAAATACAATTTGATATGGGTTTTTTAAGGCATTTTACTCCAGAATTATTATCCATTAAAAAAAACGCTACATTTGCACATAGCACTTTTAGGATAATTATTCCGTCGGTCGGGTTTATTCCTTCACTGCTTGCTCCTCAGCAGAGCCTGTGTCCGTTTATCCCGACAAACAAATGTACTAAAAGTTTACTTGACACAGTTCGTTGTACACTCCCGAGAAGTATGAGTCG
>Ga0265297_10003151_pt1 | contig 30733 bp, 29 predicted proteins | sample Munlanlwell13791_FD_192502 | JGI IMG/M metagenome (GOLD analysis project Ga0265297, IMG submission 192502) | Leachate microbial communities from a municipal landfill in Southern Ontario, Canada - Leachate well 137-91 | ecosystem: Engineered > Solid waste > Landfill > Unclassified | place...
CTCCTAAGAAAACTTGACTTTTCGGTATTTCTTCAGGTATAATGCCCACGTCCCGATGATATTATCGGGATTTTTTGTGGCATGCCCAGGCTCAAGTAGCTTGGGATTTTGCTTTCTTTTGAGCCTACCCAGGCACAAAAGACGTCTCCCCAACCGTAATTTGGGGAAAATGATAAAACTTAGCTACAACCTGCCTTTCAAAAAGCGCCTACACGTTCAGTTAGTCACCAGGCGCGAGGCTTCTGTTAACCCCATCCTTCCTATCCTGAGGGAGGTTGTCCATGTCCGTAAAGGCTCAAAATTATCAAGGCTGTTTAGATTCATGTTTGAATCCAAGAATGTTGTCAAAAAGCTTCTTGGAGCCAACGTGGCTCTGGCCATTACGGTCTCTACCCTTATACCTCAAGCTCAGGTAGCTACTATTAGTGCCCAGACAGTAGATGAGAATATCGTGGCTGAAGCGCCCATTTCCCTACCTAAAGAGCAACTGGTTAGGTTCCCAGTTGAACAAGTCTCAATCACCCAAGGATATAAACTTTTCCACCCGGGAATTGATCTTGATGGAATAACTGGAGACGCCATCTACCCTGTAACAAGAGGTAAAGTTGAGGCTATTGATTATTCAAACTATGCCTACGGAAACGCTATTTATATCAGGCACGAAAATGGCCTTACCACCCTATATGCCCATTTGTCTAAAATCTTTGTTCAGGTTGACCAGGAAGTTACCACCTCTGACATCATTGGAGAAATGGGAGCCACAGGCCGTGCCTTTGGGGACCACTTGCATCTAGAGACCAGGAAAGATGGTGTACCTATAAACCCTCTAGTAATCTTGCCTAACTAACACCTTCCAAAAGTTGTTACTTCCCCTTTTTTGTTATAAAATTCGCGAAAGCGTTTTTCATTGGCTCATTTACTCACTAACTTATTTGTCTGTCGCACACGGAGGTGTAAAAATGACAGAAACCGAGCACAAAAACAACGTTGACCAGTCAGACATCAAGATATGGATCATTGTACTTGTTGTCTTCTTGGTAATACTTGGGGTAGCCATTTGGCTGGGAGTGGTAAATTATACTATCGCTACACCGGTCGTCCGTGGGGTTTTATCGTGCCTCACCGGGTTTGGTACATTTTGTCTTTTAGTCATTGTCATAGTTGCTATCGCATTTGGCATTGAGGACTGGCTGGAGGGTAGGAACAAATATTACGATTACGATCCTCCCGGCTCGGATGGTGATGAATTTTAGTTATACCCGTTTTTTTTCAAAACTCCATATTGGAAGCATAAACAATCAGTATGGAGTTTTTTATTGGCTAAATTCCTGACTTTTCTGCCTAGTAGATAAATAACCGTCTAGTTTATCCAACGCCTCTATCGTCACTGGATGCTTACAGATAAGGCGGGCCTTCTGCGGACTAGCCCAAAGGTGAATGTTTTTATTTTCTACATTTACTACCTTACCAAGGTAGTTTTCGATAACTACCAAATCTCTTGTATTTATATAACCGTTTTCCTCTATGGTGGATATTCCACCTATTTTTTGAAGTTTTAGGACCTCTATTGCACATTCCTCCCTCACCTCACGTATAGTCGTGGATTCCACATTTTCTCCAGGCTCAATACCTCCACCAGGAATAAGAAAAAAGCCTTTAAAAGGATCCTTTCTCTGTCTTCGCAGCTCAAACAGAATTTGCCCGAATTCATTAAAAATGACAAAAATCACTCCCCTCTTCGGTGGAATTTTATATTCGTATTCACATCCATTTTCAACCATTAGGGAGAAATTACTATGAAGCTAGAGAAAAAGCAACGACCTAGTAGTCCATTCCCCCACCTTGAGGCATAGCTGGGGCTTCTTTCTTTTCAGGAATATCTGTCACTAACCCTTCTGTAGTTAAGACCATCATGGCTACAGAGGCTGCGTTCTGTAAGGCCGAACGGGTAACCTTTAAAGGATCTAAAATTCCAAACTTAGTCATCGAACCAAACTCCCCTGTTAAGGCATTAAAGCCATAATCCCCGTCTTTAGTGTCTTCAATTTTATGGAGAACATACCCATCGTCCTCGCCAGCATTCTTGGCTAACCAGCGGGAAGGCATCTCCAAAGCACCCCTGACAATTTCAATTCCGACCTTCTCGTCTTCGCTCTCAGCAACCAACTTTCCCAGCACAGCTTTTGCCTTAAGAAGAGCTACTCCTCCACCTGGAAGGATTCCCTCTTCAATAGCTGCTTTGGTTGCACCTACCGCATCCTTAACTCTTTCTTTCTTCTCATTAAGCTCAACCTCGGTGGCTGCCCCAACATTGATCTGAGCAACTCCGCCAGTAAGTTTGGCTAATCTTTCTTCCAGTTTCTCTTTATCAAAATCTGAATCTGTCTGAGTGATTTGTTTTTTAATTGAAGCTGTTCTAGCGGAAATTTCTGCTTTCTTACCCTTTCCCCCAATAATCCTGGCGTTATCTTTGTCAGCCCAAACTTTATCGGCTCGACCTAAATCCTCAACCTCTATAGACTCAAACTTTTTACCTGTATCATCAGAGATTATTGTTCCACCAGTTAAAATGGCAATATCCTCAAGCATTTCCTTTCTGCGGTCCCCAAATCCAGGGGCTTTAACAGCTAAAACACTAAAGGTTCCACGAAGTTTGTTAACCACCAAGGTTGAGAGGGCTTCACCTTCAATCTCATCAGCAATAATTACCAAGTTTTTACTCACTTTGACGAATTTTTCCAAGAAAGGAAGCAGTTCCTGAATAGAGGAGATTTTTTTGTCGGTCAAAAGAAGATAGGCATCTTCGATTTCTGCCTCCATTTTATCGGGGTTAGTTACGAAGTAAGCAGAGACATAACCTCGATCAAACTCCATTCCCTCTTTATATTCAATATCTATCGTTAAACCCTTTCCATCCTCAACTGTCACTACCCTATCGTCTTTTCCTAGGGCTTCGGCAATTTTTGCTCCTATCTCAGCATCACCAGCAGAGATGGTAGCAACTTGAGTAATTTCCCCTTTGTTCTTGATAGGTTTGGCCATCTTTTTAAGCTCGGCCACAACTGCGGCAGTTGCCTTCTCAATTCCCTTTTTTACAATCATAGGATTTGCTCCGGCAGTAATGTTCTTCATTCCTGCTTGAGTCATAACTTGAGCCAAAAGAGTTGCTGTGGTGGTCCCATCTCCTGCGTTATCATTAGTTTTTGAAGACGCCTCTTTAACTAGTTGTGCTCCCATATTTTCAAAAGGGTCAGGAAGCTCAATTTCTTTGGCCACTGAAACTCCATCGTGAACAATATTTGGTCCGCCCCATTTTTTATCTAGTGCAATGTTGCGCCCTTTTGGACCCAAAGTAGTAACTACTGCTTTAGCCACAGTATCAATACCTTTAAGAAGGGCTGCTCTAGCATCATCTGAAAATTTAAGTTGTTTAGCCATGTTATTTCTCTATTGCCAAAATATCCTCGAATTTAGAAAATAGATACTCTATCCCGTTAATCTTTACTTCATTTCCACCCCATTTTTTATAGATAACCACATCTCCAACCTTAGCGGGAGATTTCTTTACTTTTCCAGAATCAGTGGTCTCACTCTCACCTACAGCTAAAACTTTTGCTTTCTGAGGTTTCTCTGATGCAGTGTCGGGAAGATAAATTCCAGAAGCAGTTTTTGTCTCTGCCTCCAATGGTTGAAGTAGTAAGTATCCGGCAGTAGGTATTAGATTGGGTGTCGAGGTTTTTTTAGTCATTTATCTATTAAAAAACTGTTAGCATTCTCTAACAGCGACTGCTATTCTAGCCTAAAAGCTTTGCGGTTGTCAATAGGCCATTTCACCCTTTTCCTATTTGAGCTTTTGTTGCAGTTTTAATAACACATCTTCGCTTAAGTTTCTGGGGTGGAAAAAGGCTCGCGTGGGAGTGACCCTCTCGTAGGTGATCTTTCCTTTCATATACAGTTTCTGACTCCAATACATCAATTTCTCGATAAGACTACCATCGAGCTTTCTCTTTCCTTTTATTTTAAATTTCCCCACTTCAACTGACGCAGGCCAATAATCAAAAATCCAACTGTTTTTGCTAATTAATCTCTCGTAAGTGGAGTCTTTGTTTATCAGGGGCACAATCTGGGCAATTTCATGAGCCGTAAAGACGTTCCTCTCGCTGTTTGGCCATACTAAGTCACTCTCATCAAACCACATATTAAGGCAAAGCATATCTTTCTGTTTTTTAACCCCAGCTCTTCTAACGGGAACTGAAAAAATCTTCAAAAGCAAAAGGAGAAAAAATCTCGAACTCCACATTGTTCCGGTTTTAGTAATAAGTATCAAATCAATATCTGAAGCACCGCTCGCGCTATTCATCGCCAAGGAACCTGTTATCCCAACGAACTTAATAGAAGGGACCAGGAAGAAAAACTTCTCATAACCTTTCAGTATTTTTAATTTTCTGGAGGAGGTTTTTTCTTTAGCCAACCTCTTTTTAACAATACCCCCTCTTCTTTTTAGAAAGTAATATCCATCTTTTTCTTCTGTTGGAGGCGTTATTTTAATAACGGCATATTTCCTCCCCACCCTCCACCTACTCAACTCCCCTTCAGCTAGAGGGTAATCAAAAATATCATGGTAGGCTAAAGACATAATTTTATCTTTCGTCAACTTTTTAGTGGAGGTCATTGTTATTGGAGCAGAATCTTTTACTTATCTTTCCCGGTTATTTTAGCAGGCCATACTGAGTAAGAACTTGTTTTACTCCCTTAACCAAAGGTTCTGTTGCATCACCCGCTTCATCACCCTCGTTAACGGCGTTTATCGCATCCTCAAAGTATTTCTTGAGCTGAGTGTTTATTCCTGTTGAGCCATCAAAGGTTCTATCGGCCAGGTACCAGCTCTCAGCAGTGGGGGCTAGTTTAATAACTGATGCCAAAGTGGGGTGTTCAAGAAGAATGTTAGCCATGTCCACTCTCGGGTAGGCCTCGCCAAAACCTCTTTGGGCGGACTCTTGTTTATAGATCTTCTCCAGAGAATCCTTCGAAGAGAGGAATTTTATAAACTTCCAGGCCTCATCTTTCTTTTCACTTCTTCCCCAAACACCATTGGCCCAGTAAGTAGCATAGCCAATATCGGGGTCATTAGGGTCCTCTTTGGCTAGTTGTGGTAAAGGAACAGTTCTAAAACTTAACTCCGGGTTTTGCTCTTTGATATTAAAGGCTCTCCAAGTAGGGCCAAAGTACATCGCCAGTTTTCCTGAAGCAAAAGCAGCGGTAGATGAAGGCAAAGTGATATCCCAGACTCCATCAACTCTCGAGAAAAGAGTGTAGAAAAGAAGGGCGTCCTCGGCCAACTTTCCTTGGGGATTGGTTAAGTCAGCTCCATTCTGGAGCATCATTAAAGCTACAATCTCTGGCCAGTGATCAACATTTTCCGTTCTCCCGAGAGCTACTCCAGCTTGAGTAATCACTCCGTTCTCAACCTTAGTCAAAGTTTTAGCCTTTTCTCTTAGATCGTCCCAAGTGGTTGGAGGGTCCATTCCCTCATTGGCAAAGATGTTTTCATTAATAAAAAGGGTCAAAGCATCATACCCCAGGGGCATGCCCACAATCCCTGTTCCGCTGGTCAAATCTGTTGAAATAACCGGATAGTAGTCTTGAGCAATATCGGCTGCACTGGCAACTGAAGCGGGAACGTTATCCAATTCACTTGAAAACATCGGCACCCAGCTATTATGAAACATGAAGATATCTGGCCCGGTTCCTTTAGCCAGAGCGTTAGTTAGTCTCTCTCGATAGTCCTGAGGAGACTGTTTTACATATTTAATGGTCACGTTGGGGTTTTGCGTCTGGTATTCAGCAATAACTCCTGAATAAGCAGACTCTTCTTCCCACAAACCCCACCAAGTAATCTCTACTGGGGAGGCTTTCTTAGTTACTCCTGAAAGGAGTTTGTACGCCACAAAACCTGCAAGAACGATAAAGACAAAAATACCTAAAAAGAGAAAGATCTTACCCGGCGCTTTTCTCTTTGGAGAGGGTGGCATGCTTGGCCCCAAATTTAGTTTAGTATCCACCGTCTGGTTAGGCCCAGGGAGAGAAGTTTGGGGACTAGTAGATATCTTGGGTTCTGGCGGTTTAGAATATAAAGGAGTTGCTTGGGGTGGGTTTACACCGGGAGCTTGCGGACTCACTGATTGTGGAGGGAGATTTATGTTGTCCATGACCGTTTGATATCAATCTCATGTTACCATAATGCTTTGGAGATAGTTAACACCTAAAAATGGCAAAGAAAAAAGAAATCGCTCTTAAAGTTGAGGTAAGCAAACGATTAAAAAACATTCTTAAAACAGTTGTTATTGTTTTGGGTACAACTGTAGGTTCAGTACTTCTAGCGATTACCTTTTTCCATTTTGTTTTTTATCAAAGAATCTTTCCCCAAATATGGGTTGGTAATGTCTATGTTTCTGGACTAACAAAAAATGAGGCTTTAGAACAGGTCACGAAAAGTATTCCCACTCCTTCAGAAATCAAAATAAACTACCAAGACGAGAGCTTTACCATCAATCTTTCTTCAGCTGAATTCTCCTATGATCTGCCCTGTTCTATAGACAAGGCCTACAATATAGAACGCAATTACCGTATTCCCCAAAACATTATCTTCCCTTTAAAGTTAGTTCTTTCCAGTCGACACTTACCTATCGTCTTTAACCTCAACGAAGAAACGCTCTCGAGCCAAATCGCAGAAATTGGAAATAAAATAAATAAGGAGGCCGTTAGGCCATCGGTCAGTTTAGTTAATGGCGAACTGGTCGTTGAGAAAGGAGTCCCTGGAGAAATCCTTGACGAGAATCTTCTTACCAAAACCATTAAAGAAAATCTGGCGGTTGGGAACAGTCAACCTATCTCTGTAGATACCGTTTTTGATAATACACAACTTTCCCAAGAAGAAGCCAATAAACTAGTAGAAAGAGCACAAAACCTACTCGGAAAATCACTCGTTTTGGAGTTTGAGGATTACTCTTCAACCTACAGCAAAAACACTCTCTTTAGCCTCCTTAATGGCAAGGGTGGCTATGAGGGCACAGAAATTGAACAACTTATCACCAGTTTTTCCGCCAGCATTGAAAGAGACCCCCAAAATCCTGTCTTTGTTTTTACTAATAACGTTGTCCAGGAATTTGCCCCAGCTAAAAATGGCGTCAAGGTTGTCAAAGATCAGTTCCAAAATCAAGTAATCGAAGCTTTAGGAAAACTAGAAGAAACTGCGGAAACAATTGTCCTGGTCAACCCAGAGGTGGTTGAAACAAAACCACAATACCAAACATCGGAAGTAAACAACCTTGGAATAAAAGAGCTTCTGGGAAAAGGTACTTCCAAGTTTGTGGGCTCTATCCCCTCGAGAATATTTAACGTCAACTTGGCCGCTTCTAAATTTAACGGAGTAATCATTGCTCCAGGAGACACCCTATCTTTCAATGGCGTTTTGGGAGATGTTTCCAGTGCTACCGGATACCAACAAGCATATATCATCAAAGAAGGAGCCACCATCCTGGGCGACGGTGGTGGAGTCTGCCAAGTTTCAACCACCTTCTTTCGAGCAGCTCTTAAAGCAGGGCTTCCTATTATTGAACGTCGGGCTCATGCTTACCGCGTTGGTTACTATGAACAAGATTCTCCTCCCGGACTGGATGCCACAGTATATTCTCCATCACCAGATTTAAAAATAAAAAATGACACCCCGGCCCATCTTCTTATTCAAACCAGAACCAATACTCAGGCAAAAACACTGACCTTTGAAATTTATGGAACAAGTGATGGAAGAGTAGCCACAACCACTAAACCCACTGTCAAAGACGTCACTGCTCCACCGGAGGACTTGTATACCGATGACCCTACTTTACCCGCTGGACAAATAAAACAGATTGATTGGAAAGCCTGGGGAGCAAAAGTGTCTTTCAAATACACGGTTACCAGAAACAACGAAGTAATATACGAAAAGACCTTCAACTCCACCTATCAACCCTGGCAAGCAAAATATCTAAGGGGGACTGGACCAAATTAACTATGGAAAGAGAATATAAATACCACTCAACCTTAGATGAATATTCCTGTGCCAAGTGTCTAATTACTGAAAATACGGATGGCAAAGCTGCCGACTATACATTTGACCACCGCAGCCAACAGATGTTTATCTCGGCCCTTAAACAAGTTGGCGAGGAGTGGGAAGAAAAAGTAGTGAGGGATGGGGTTCTTGGCTCAAAACACTACAACCTTTACCTTAATTCAGGAGATGATTACCCTTGCGCTACAATCGTTATTTTTTCCACAACATTTTCCTCCTTGTTTATTCGAGCCAATTCCCCTGAGGACAGGCTTAAAATCGAAAACACTATTTTGGAAAACGTACTTAAACATTTCCATCCGGAAGATCATAAACCACTTCTCCAGGATCAAATGGCCATGGCTGTTGTATAATTGCCTCAGATGGACACTCTACAGCTGGTATTGTTTATTGAAGGGTCATATGTCCGTTTCGGATACCCCCTGGTCTTTGTTTCCAGTTTTATTGAGATCACCCCTATGGGTTGGGTCGTACCAGGAGGTGTTATCCTAGCCGCGGGAGGGTACTTCGCCTTTTCAGGCCACATTCACCTCCTAGGGGTCATCCTTGCCGGCTGGATGGGAGCTTGGCTAACCTTTTTACTCGCCTACCTAATGGGTTTTAAAAACGGCAATTGGTTAGTGGGTAAGCTCCACCAGGAGAAAAATGCCGCTAAGGCCAAAGGGATGCTTAAACATTACGGCCCGGCAATTCTTACCACCTCCATGCTAGCTAACTTGACCCGTTTTTGGATTGCCTATATTGCAGGAGTAGAAAAATATCCTTTCCGTAAGTTCTTTTTCTATTCAGCTATTTCGTCTCTAGCTTGGGTGTCCTTAATGTCGACTGCAGGCTATATCATAGGCAGTGAAAGAGGGAATCTTGAGAACGGAATGGCTAGTTTGGGGATTGTAGCCTGGGTCTTTCTTATTGTGGCCATAGGAATCCTCGTCTGGTCAGGGAAAAAGGAGTTTGAGGAGTTTGCCCAGGAAGAAAAAATATGATAGTTCTAGGCATTGAAACCAGTTGTGACGAAACGGCGTGTGCCATTGTAAAAGACGGCACCGAGATCCTAGCCAATGTGGTTGCCAGTTCTGCTGAAATGCACACCAAAACCGGGGGCATCATCCCTGAAAACGCCGCCCGTGAGCAAGTTCAAAGCATTATCCCTGTTGTTCAAGAGGCTTTATCTAAAACGTCCGGGGTATTAACTCCTGACCCACTTAATAAGTGGGTGGCAGATAATATTGACGCCATTGCTGTTACCGTAGGACCTGGGCTTATTGGTTCTCTTCTGGTTGGTGTAGAAACTGCTAAAACCTTAAGCCACCTCTGGAACAAACCGATTATCCCGGTCAACCACCTCCTGGGACACGTTTATGCCAATTGGCTTAACTGGGAAGGAAAAACCCAAAAGCCAGATTTCCCTATTCTCTGCCTATTGGTATCCGGGGGACACACTGATCTTGTCCTGATGGCAGATCATAACAAAATGACCTGGATAGGTGGAACGCGTGATGATGCTGCTGGAGAGGCTTTTGATAAATGCGCCAGACTGATGGGTCTTCCCTACCCCGGAGGGCCATCAATAGCCGCAGCAGCTAAGAAATTTGACCCTCAAAAGAACAAACTAGAAATCAAGCTTCCCCGTCCAATGATTGATGAGGATAATTTCGACTGGAGTTTCTCTGGTCTTAAAACGGCAGTCTTAAGGGAAGTTGAAAAACTAAAATCAAACAACAAGTTTGACAACGCGATAATTTGCGAACTATCTTACGAGATTCAAAGAGCTGTTGCTGATGTACTTGTGGATAAAACTCTTAAAGCTGTTGATATATATCACCCAAAAACCCTCCTTCTAGCGGGAGGGGTAGCTGCTAACAATTACTTAAAAGAAGCCTTTACCACGAAAATCAAAGAATTAGATTTTAAAGTCAGTCTCATTGTCCCTCCAGCAAAATTGTGTACTGACAATGCAGCCTACATCGCAAGTGCGGCTTTTTTCTCCTCCAAAAAACCTATCCCCTGGAGAGATGTCGCTGCCAATCCGGAACTTACAATCACTACTAAAATTTAAAGGAATAATCTCCAAGTTAATTTAAAGTCAGGCATATAGTATAATTCGAAGCAGTATGGACAAGATTTGGGACCACAAAGCGAACGAGGAGATGATAAATGCCCTCTGGGAAAAGGCCGGGGTATTTACTCCCAAGGTAGACCGCAAAAAGAAACCCTTCACGATTATCATGCCCCCTCCTAACGCCAATGACAACTTACACATTGGCCATGCCAGATTTATTGCTGTTGAAGACGTTCTTGCTCGCTATCACCGCATGAAGGGGGAAGAAACCCTTTGGCTTCCGGGAGCAGACCACGCCGGAATTGAAACGCAATTTGTTTTCGAGAAAAAACTTAAAGCCGAAGGAAAATCCAGGTTCGACTTTGATCGAGACACCCTTTACCAAATGATTTGGGATTATGTGCAAACCAATAAGGGAAATATGGAATCCCAGCTAAAGTCTTTGGGGGCGTCCTGTGACTGGTCTAGAAATTTCTTCACCCTCGACCCCAAGATAGTTAAAATTGTTTATCATACATTCAAAAAGCTCTCCGACGACGGATTAGTCTATCGCGGCGAGAGGATAGTAAATTTCTGTCCGCGTTGTGGAACAGCTTATTCACAACTAGAAGTTGATACCCAGGAGCGTGATGACAATCTCTATTACCTGGACTACCAGACCATTACTATCGCCACCACCCGCCCAGAGACGATATTCGCAGATGTAGCCATTGCTGTTAACCCCAAAGATAAACGCTACAAAGACCTGGTTGGCAAAACCGCCACTATTCCCTTAACTGGGAAGAAAATTCCTATCATTGCTGATGATTTGGTGGATATTAGTTTCGGAACCGGGGCTTTGAAAATTACCCCAGCTCACGATGCCGTCGACTTTGAAGTAGGGCAGAAACATGGTTTGGAAATAATCTCTTCCATTGATGAATCAGGAAGAATGGTTAATACCCCTGAAAAATACCTAGGACACAAAGTCTTAGTGGCCAGAGATGAAGTGGTTGCCGACTTAGAAGAGAAAGGCCTCATTACAAAAACTGAAAAGATACACCACGTGGTAGGGATTTGTTACAAAGACAAAGGCCTTATCGAACCCATGCCTTCAAAACAGTGGTTTATCAAAGTTGCTCCTTTAGCCAAAGAGGCACTGGAAGCCATCAAAAACAAAAGGGTAACTTTTGCTTCTAAACGTTACGAGAAAATAGCTATCCATTGGCTAAAAAATCTAAGGGATTGGAATATCTCCAGACAAATTGTCTGGGGAATACGGATTCCCGCTTTTAGATGTAATAAGTGCCAAGAGTGGACTGTAACGGCCGGAGAGACCCCTGCCCAATGCCAACACTGTTCCCACAGCACCTTTATCCAAGACAGCGACACTTTCGATACTTGGTTTTCATCCGGCCAGTGGCCATTCGCTACTCTTCAGGCCAACTCCCAAGAGGACTTTGATTATTTCTACCCCACTTCTGTCATGGAGACCGCCTACGACATACTCCCCTTCTGGGTTATCAGAATGATTATGTTGGGTCTTTATGCCACAGGTGAAGTGCCATTCAAGTCCGTTTTGATTCATGGCTTAGTACGCGATCGAGAGGGACAGAAAATTTCAAAATCAAAAGGGAACGTCATTAACCCTCTAGAGATGTCAGCCAAATATGGAACTGATGCTTTAAGGATGGGGATTATTTGGGGAGCACTGGTGGAAAACGACATCGCCCTTTCCGAAGACAATATTCGTGGACAAAGAAACTTCTCTAATAAAATATGGAACATTGCTCGTTTTATTAACCAAAACGAATTAACCAATAAAAAGGCGGAAGATTTAACCGAAGACGATAAGTGGATTATGGAGGAACTTACCAAAACTACAAAGGGGGTTACTAAATATCTTGATTATTACAAACTTAACGAGGCAGCGGAAGAACTTTATGATTTTATTTGGCATAAGTTGGCTGATGTTTATATTGAGAAAGTAAAAATAAAAGGGACTAAAGAAGAAAGAGTAACTATTAGGGAAAACGCTGTTCCAGTTTTGTATGAAGTCTTAAACTCTACTTTGAAACTTTTGCATCCTTTCATGCCTTTCGTTACTGAAGCGATTTATCAGAAAGTTTATGCAAAGGGCGAAAAGGATTTACTAACAATTTCTTCTTGGCCCAAATAATTTTCGGTCAGCCTTCGGAGCCTTTCCACATGTATCTCTTTTTGTTTCTTTTGCCTAAACAACTATCTCATGATTTCAGAGAAATCTTCAAAAGAGTCTGGGGAGGCGCTTGGGGACGGAGATGTTGAGTGTTTTGGTGTTGCTGAAGAAGTACTTGTCTCCTCATTTTCGTTCAAAACCACATCCTCCCCTGTAGGTAGAATGGTTGGTGCCACGGTTTCAATAACTTCTTCTTGAGGAGTGGGGGTTGGAGTCGACTTACCTATCCTATTCTCACGATATGCATTTATAAAATAAATTCCTAAAAAAACCAGGGAAATCAAAAAGAGGGCTACAGCGACTAGCAAAACTGTCTTTGAGCCATCGCCAGGATTGACTGGCGGGTTAAAGTTGGTGCGAGGATTTGAAGATTGTTGTATCGGAGGAATAGAAGTATCAACACTCTGATTCCCAGCAGGCAAAGTCTGTTCTACTTGCCCATTCAACATGTTGATATTCTCTGTTTGCTCCATGCTAATATTATATATCAGTGGAGTAGGACAAAAATTACTAAATCCGATGAAACTTAAACTGCCACATAAAATTAACTTACCTCGCGTAAATGTTTATTGGTTTGTCATTGTTATGCTTCTCTCTTTGACCGCCTTCAACTTTTCTTTATATTTATACTCTAAAAATCTTCCCAAAAAGGTTCTTGGTGTAGAAACATCAAACGAGGAAGTTATTCAAAATCTGTCGTTCTGGCAATCCTTTCTAGCCAAAAACCCGGAGTACTTCCCAGGTTTGGTTGAGTTGGCAAAAATCCAAATAAAACAGGGCGACAAGGAAGCCTATGATCAAACTATAAGTAAGATTCGTACACTCGGACCAAACTCTCCAATGCTAAAATATTTAGATCTGTAAAACTTAAAGGAGTAAAAAAATACTATTCCTCTTTAGGAGCTTCCTCTTGGGACACTGCTCCACCTTCTTGTGGTTCACCTTCGGCTGGAGCGGCTTCCCCTTCAATAGGTTGTTCAACTGGAGCTTCTTCCTTCTCTTCTTTCTGAGCTTCAACTTTAACCACCACGTCTTCCGGGTTGTTTTTAATCTCAACCCTAGAAGCATCTACCTTAATGTCTTTAATATAAACAGTTTGGTCAACCTCGGTCAAAGCGCTAACATCAATCTGGAAACGCTCAGGAAGATCTGCCGGAAGAGCTTCAACCTCAATTTCACTAATAACCAAAACTGCGGTTCCCAAACCTTGTTTCTCGACTGGGCACTCTCCTATTGTCTCAACTGGAACCTCGGCTGTAACTTTTTGAGTAAGATCAACTTGAAGAAAATCTACATGCAAGGGTAAACCGTCTACCGGATCAATCTGGAGATTGTGAACCAAAACGGGTTTAGTATCTTTGCCGATAACCAACTCGACCAAACCTGTTTCTCCAACTTCTTCAAAGACTTTTAAAAAGTCTTTTGTTGAGACCACAACTGCCTGCGATTTAATTTTTTTGCCATAAACATTACCTGGAAGTGACCCTTCCTTTCTGAGGTTTTTTACTTTTCGTCCAACAAGTTTTCTTTCTCCGGCCGTAAGTGTGTGTTTTTCCATGTTTACCAAAAAAGATGTGCTGCAAAATCGCGCACTAGTTGAGTATTATACTTGACCACGCTGCCTTCGGTCAACACCCCAATGGTATCACTACCCACATTCACCCCTGAAGGAAAATGGATCTCACCGCTTTGAGGAAAGTTAGCTATTCCCGCTTGCTTACGAACACTCAGTTTATATTCTCCGTTTGTATTGTAGCTAATTTCAGACGGTGTCCCCCAGGTAAAAACAAGGTGTTTCTCTTGTCCCGGCCTTATTTCCACATAGATTCCGGCTTCCACCCTACCCTGAACATACTCCACAAACGGGTCTAAAGACTCCTCTTCTCCTGAGGTTTCGATTTTTACAGAGTCAAAGATTGAGCCTCCGGGACTAATTACTCTAAGGTAAGTTTTGTATGTTCCATTATCCTCTAGAGCCTTATTGGCGGAACTAGACATATTAAGAGTGAGCGTATGCATGACCTTACCTTTTTCTAAATCCACACTGAGTTTTGAACTCCGCTCGGCAAAATAGTTGGCCTTATTCACTCCTAAATTGGCCTCCACTACGCCGTACCAGTCATAGAAGCAATTATCCTTGACACAAGTTGTCTGATCTACTGCTCCATCCCAACCCAGCTTGAGAATCTCTTTCTGAAGATCAGAATTATTAAGGAAAAGCTGAATATGCCTTTCGCTGGCGTTTTTGTATACAGAAGAGATTAATTGGTAAAAGTTATTCTTATCAATAGATTTCACCTGTCCCATCAGCTTATCTGTCAAAGCCGAAAGAAAATTCGCCTTTTTTCTCGATCCGGCAAAAAAGTCTTTCTCTGCTTGATATTGTGTCACTTCATAAAAATTGGAGGCAGTAATTTCCTGATTAAACTCCGAAAGCTGAATGGGGCCCAAAATCCCCACTAGATCTTTGACTACAAATAAGTCAACTCCCACCACCCCATCAACAGCAATATCCATCTCTTTATCCAGAAACCATTCCGCCCTCTGAGCCGAAACAGAAAAATCCGGATCCCAGTTGGAGTCTCTCAGGTACCAGGTGGCTTGAGCCAGATACTGTCTTATTTGCCAAGGTGGTTCTACATGACCCTTAAGTTGTCCATCAGCTGAATAAACGTCAAAAACATCGATTCCTGTTAAGTTGCCGTCGTCAAATTTAACAATTGCGAAAGAACCAATGAATCCCCCGGTGGGGCGTATTTCCATGTTATTTTGGAAAAGAAGTAAATAATTCTTTTTTCCCTGATCCCCTATTAGCTGTCCTAGACTTGCAACCAAGGTTTTTGCAGCTACAATCTCCTCTCTTTTCTTAGCAAAATCAAAGTCCTTAAATGCCAACTGCAGCTTTTTGATTCCTAAGAAACTAATCTCCCCCATCTCACTTTGGAGAAAAGAAGTCTGTCTATAGAGGTTCTCCAAGTCGAGAGCTAAAATTTCCGAAGAGGCCTTAACGTCAAACTTTTCTCCAGACATTATCTTGGAAAAAGCCTGGGTTGCCACTTGGGCAATATCACAGGAGGTTACCCCTGCCAGTGAAAGCTCGTTAACCACTTCAGAGTACTTCAGCGGACCTTTAAAAATTTTGTCTAAAGGCGACAGTCCGGAATAGAAGTAAAACTGCGATTTAGAAACGTTGCTTGTAGCTGACGAGAGGTTAAATACGTAACTAGATTTTGCAAAGTCACCTTTTTCCGCCTCTTTTAAACCAAAATATATTAGCGAGGTACTAATCAGTAAAGTGAAAAAGGGAATTATAAAAAAGGTCAGAAGAAGAGAAACCAGGAATACTACAAACTTAGGTAGAGGTTTTGAAGGCCTGGGCGGCTTTACGGATTTGATTACAGTCACAGACGGTGCCTTTTCTGGCTGTTGGGCCTTAGTTATTCTTGGGGAATGATTTAGCTTGGCAATCATCTTCTTTGCATAAGCCTTAAATGTCTTCGCAACCAACCTCACCGATTTAAAAAGATCTGGATACCCCTTTGTGGTCAGCTTTGAAATTCTAACTCCATTTCCAACCTTGGGGTTATTTATACTAAACGATTCAAAATAAAAAGGATCCTTGGAGCCCTCAAACCAACTGATGGTTTCTTTCACCTTTGAAGGGGTTAGCCCGGAGAGTACTCTTTCTTCATCGTACACCCCAAGTAAATAGTCGACGCTATTTTTGAACCCATCCTCAGTGGGTCGTTCCAAGGAAGTTGCATATGCCCTAGCCCATGTTTCAAAATCAGACTTGGTAACTTCTTTTCCACTTACTCTTACTTTCTTGCCAAAATAATTCCCAGAAAGGGCTAGTTTAACTACCTCCTTAGCACTTTCAGCAATAGGGGTTGGGTAAATAAAACCACAACCAGCTAAAGTAGGGGTGTGTTTGTCGTGAGCCAAATACTGTCTAAAAAAAAGTGACAACATGTCTCTCTGGTGAAGAATCATTCTTGGTCCAAAAAGGGTTCCCAAATAAACAACGAGGCCGTCTTTGCTGTAGGAAGAGAAAGATGAATCATAATTAGTGGTCAGTTCACAAAGCACACCTTCAGAAAGAAGAGGAAAGATAATTATTTTTTTGGAAGACGGATCGATTAGGCGCTTAAACCAACTGACTCTTTGTATTTCCTGGATCAAAAATTCATTAAAGGTTTTCGCTTCTATTTTTGAATAGACACCGGAAATAAAAAAACAATATTCTGAAGGAGCAAGTCCTTGGTTGAAGTGGAAGATTTTTAGATATCGGTTCTCGCATAGGTGGAACGAGAGATGCCTCCAGCCTTCAATATTTTCTGCATATATATTCACACAACAAAAATTAGAGAGGAGACTTTCTACTAATGAAATAGAAAAACCACCTGGTTCAGCAAATACACTAACGGATGGTCTTGGGCTTATTTTGTGACTAATAACCTTTTCCACAGATTTAATCGTAGGTTAATTAACGCTAATTTGCAATTTGTTTTAGAAGTAATTTTTCTTAAAATATTTTCTCTAAAAATGTTTTCAAGTGGTGGACTTAGAAAAGCTACCCGGCTACGTGAAACTCTTAGTGAAGGTCTAGTTCTAAATTAAGGAGTTCATCCGCTACTGCATTCTTGCTGCGGTAGACGTGATTATAAATTATTTTGTTTTTTAATAAACCTTCTATGGTTTTTGTTTCAACAAATAATTTTTTAAGATTTTCATTCTTAACTTTATAGACCATAGACAGTTGTCTCACTACTAACTCCGAGTCGAGAAAAAAATGAATATGCGAGTCTCCAACAACGTCTGGGTTTTTCTTTATCCAGGAGAGGGCGTTAATTACTGCGCTGTATTCTGCAATATTGTTAGTAGCTTTTCCCAGAAAAAAAGCCTGTTTAAAAATAATTTTTTCTCTTAGATAAACTACAAAAGCACAAGCGGCCGGACCGGGGTTTCCTCTTGCCCCACCATCGCAAAATACTTTGAGACTGTCTTCTTTCATAACCAGTAATTATACCCTTTTAGGCTTTAAAATTGCAGCAAGGAAAATGGTCAGAAGAATGCGATTTTGATTAAGAGTTAACCAATAGTGGTCCAGAAAAGCCGTTAGTAAAATAAACAACAGGGGAAAGAAATATTCTGTTCTTCTGGATTTTGCTAATTCACTTACCAACTGTAGTAAAAGAAAATAAGTCAACAGTAAACCAACAAGACCTGTTTCGGAAAGGAGAAGGAGGTAGGTGTTATGGGCGGGCTGGAGAAACCAAGCACTATTGTCTCCCTTATTGGTCTCTACCATTACTGGAATAAAATTATTTAATCCAACCCCAATTAAAGGATGCTTCTCAAATATTTTTCCTGCCGCCTCAATTGAAAAAAGTCTGTAACTTACGGATTGTGAATACATATTTAAGTTGTTTAGGTTTTTAAAAATAAGGAGAGACAAAAGACTAACAACAAACGTCAACAAAAGAATCCCCTTCGAAGTCTTTACTAGAAGTGTCTGGTTGTTTTTGAAAAGAAGATAACCCACTAAAACCAAGAATAGTACCCCGCATGCTAGGCGAGAAAAAGTAAAAGCCATAAAAACAAGTGCGGCAACAACGGCGAATGTTTTTAGTTTAGGAGAAAGTTTTTTGCCAACAATAAGAATAAGTGCCGCTAGCCCAAAAAAACCGGCAAAGGCGTTAGGATGAGGAAAAGTCGAATAGGCCCTAAGGTGCTCTTTCCCTAAAAGATTAATTAGGGATATCCCTGAAGAACTTGTGGTAAATGATCTTTCTCCCAGGTAGTAGAGAAGTCCACCCAAAGTTCCACCTTTAAGAAACTGCAGAAAGCCAACAAGACCAAAAAAGATTACAGATAATGCCAGAGGAAAACAAAACCATTGCTTTTCTTCTAGGGAGTTAAAAAAGAAAATGTATACTCCCAAAAACAAAAGCTCAACCAGTCTTAGACTGAAGATTAAAGAATTAAGAGGGTTTACAGAAAAGACAATGTTTAAAATCATTAAACACCCTAAAAGAAGGAGCTTCTTCCAGGAAAGAGTTTTCTTTAGTTGAAATAACTGCTTTTGTCTATCTCTAAGAAAAAGCTGGACAAGAGTACCTACAAAAATTAAAAAGATAAGCAAGTCACTAAAGAAAAGGGTTGGCGCCAGATAGTCCACTCTAATACCGAAAATAAGTGACCAGTCTGGCCAAAAATGATAACCCAGTTGTGAAGGAGAAAGAAAAACCAACAAAGGAAGGAGTAGATTCAAACAAGAAGAAATAATGTTTAAAAGATTTATCCTAAAAGGGTACCTGTCTTTTACAAGAGTTTTTCTATTTAGAGGCATCTGGTTTAACAACCAAACATCTTTCACTACCTTCACCGGTAGATTCGCTAGCAACCCCCTCAATCTCCTGAATAACCATATGGACAATTCTTCGCTGGGCCGGTTTCAAATTGTAAAGGGATTGAGCCTCTCCGGTTTCTTTTACTCTTTCTGCTGTTCTTTCTGCCAGGCTTCTTAAGTACTCTTCCTGTTTTTCCATGTAGTCGCCAACATTAACCACGACTCTTTTCCAGTCACCAAAGTTCTGTTTAAACATTAAGGCCAAAGCGGTTTGAATAGCTGTAACCGTTTCTCCCTTTTTCCCTATAAGAAGGCCCTGCTCCTCATCGGAGTTGATATTTACAACCAGAGCTTCGTTATCCTTATCTTCACTAACATCTATTTTGGCTGTTACGCCCATTTCCTCAAGAAGTTCCTTAGCTAAACCTTCTAAAATTTCTGTTTCTTTTCTGGCCGCTTTTTTCATAGTTTTACGATTTTATCAGACGAAGCTTCAAAAGCCAAGGTCTTAATCCACCCAAGCCACTAGTATTATATTGCTGAATTGCCTGCCATAAGGAGAAGAGAAGCCAATAAATCGCTAGCCCTGAAGAGAAACTCATTCCAAAGAACAAGGTCATCAGAGGGAAAGTGTAAGTCATCGACTGTTGCATCGCCACCTGTATGTCATCTGTATCGGACTTGGTTTTCTTGGCCTCTTTTTTCTCAACCGCCACTGCAGGAGCCATCATTTTCGAAGATGCCAACTGGACCAGAGCGGCTAGAATAATCATTGGACCAGGAATCGGGAAGGGAACTCCGGGAAAATGGAAAACATCGGGTTTGGTAACGTCAAGATACAAGAACTTGGTGTTAATAACCTCTTCCTGACTAAACTTTAAAGGAGCGTAGAGCAAGGCATTAAACTTTTCTGTAAGGTTACCCCCGGCTGAAATGGTTTTGGTAAAAACGTTAAAAAAAGCAATTAAAACAACTATCTGTAAAAGATAAGGCAAACATCCTGCTGAAGGGTTAACACCCTTTTGTTTATAAAGTTCTGACTGAGCTTGAGCCAACTTAACTTTATCACTACCATGCTTCTTCTTTAACTTCTCCAGTTGTGGGGCCATGTCCTTCATCTTTTTCATCGACTCCATATAGGGTTTAGTCAAGGGATTAAGAATAAATCTCAGAAAAAGGCTGAAGGCAATAATGGCCACTCCCAGGTTCTGTCCAAGAAATTTGTAACAAAGGATTAAACCGTTAGTTAAGGGTTGAATTAAAATTGTATTAAACATGTTCGTCAGGGACTGGATCAAAATAAGAAGTTTTTGAAAAAGGGTTGCACCTTAAAAATCTTCTTGTACCAAGAATTGACCCGTAAAGTATACCATGTTTTTGAACAGCTTGAGTAAAGTATTCACTACAGGTTGGGTAGTGCCTACAACCACCCCCAAAGAGCCTAATTAAAAAGGGAGACAAAGAATGTTTGTATATTTTCAGTACAGTATTCATGATAGTTGTTCTATTTCAAAATTTTAGCTTGCAGGAACAGGGACTCAACTTGTCTGGAAATTTCTGTCTCATTTGTCTCTTGAATACTGGATTTGGTCAGAAACAAAACATCGTACCCGGAACAGGTTTTTTCAAGTAGGTCTAAAACAACCTTCCTAAGAACCCTTTTAACCCTATTCCTTACAACTGCTCTTTTAGAAACCTTAAGTGATACAACAAATCCGAAGCGGGAAGTTGGGAGGTTGTTAGGCGAGACTAAAACGGAAACGTCTTTTTGGTTATACAATCTTCCCTCTTTTTTAACCTTTTGAATCTGGACGTCGTCACTAAGTCGATATTTTCTTGGTAGCATTACTAGTATTGTACTAGGAAGTTGAAGCTTATCAAAGAGAATGGGAAACTAAAGGGCTAACTTCTTTCTCCCCTTAAGTCTTCTTTTTTTGAGGATTAGGCGAGATTGTTTAGTTTTATTCCTGGCACGGAAACCAAACTTACGCACTCTTTTGGTCTTACTTGGTTGATAAGTTCTTTTTGTTGACATGTGCCAATTATATAACATTAACCCTGATTACGACAATTATGAATTTAAACTGTCATATTTCGGTATTTTTGGGGGTTGACGAATTGTGGATAACTCATATAAATATCCATAGTACACGGTTTGGAATAAACACCCTCCGCTGACATCTTGCCCCGGTTTATACCCTGTGTCCTTTGCATGATTTGCTATTATGGACAACTTTGATAAAAACACAATTTGGCATGATTTTTTAGAAAGTGTAAAGGTTTCTGTTTCTCCAGCGATCTTCTCTACCTGGTTCTCTCAAACTCACCTTACCAGTCTTATTAAAAAAGATGAACGTTATCTAATTGGCATTGGATGCCCCTCGTCTTTTGTAAAAAACACTATTGAGTCCAGATACTTTGGTTTGATCCAAGATTCACTTACCAATACCTTAGGGGGAAACTGTGATATTTTTTTTGAAATAAAAGAAAAGCCTACGGACAAAAAAACAGAGGAAGCAGTCTCCCCCCTGTTTACAGCCAAAGAAGATACCGAGAGCAGCCTCTATCAAATTGCCAAAAATGGAAGACTTAGACCCAACTACACTTTCGACAATTTTGCCGTCTCTTCCTCAAACCAGATGGCTTGGGCTGCCGGTGAAGCGGTCTACCAAAACCCAGGATCGGCATATAACCCTCTTTTTCTCTGGGGAGGGGTGGGGGTTGGAAAAACTCATTTAATGAACGCTGTCGGTTTTGAAATCCTTAGGAAGGATATTGATAAAAAAGTTTATCTGTGCACAGGGGAGGAGTTTACTAACGATATCGTTGAGGGGATAAGAAACAAGACTACACAGAGTTTTAGAAATAAATACAGGAAGCTCGGCGTCCTTCTAATTGACGATATTCAGTTCATTGCAGGTAAAGACGCCGTTCAGGAAGAATTCTTTCATACCTTTAACGCCATTGTCGCGGCTGGGGGACAGGTTATTTTAACCTCCGATAGGCCGCCCTCAGAGATATCCAAACTGGAAGAAAGACTCCGCAGTCGTTTTGAGGCGGGGCTGATAGTGGATATCGCTCCTCCGGACTTTGAACTACGCTGTGCCATTACTCAAATCAAATGTAAAGAGAAGGGGATCTCCCTGCCCATGGATATTATCCAGTTAATTGCCGGAAATGTTGATTCGCCCCGCAAAATTGAGGGGGTCTTAATTAGGATCATTACTGAAGCTAAAGTCAAAAACCTCAAGGAGTATACCGAGGAAATGGTCAAACAGATCCTCGGAAAAGGAGAAGAAGATACCAAGTCCACTATCAGGTTTACTAACGAAGCCTTAATAGATGGTGTGTGTAAGTACTTCTCGATTACTAAAAGATCGATCTTTAGTGAGTCTAGAACCAGAAATCTCGCCTATCCCAGACAAATCTTAATGTACCTCTTAAGAAGCTCTCTTAATCTTCCTCTCCAGGAAGTAGGAAGGGTGGTTGGCGGAAGGGACCATACCACAGTTATGCACGCGGTGGATAAGATAACCAAACTAGCCTCAAGCAATGTGCAAACAAGAGAGGATATCCAGGGGATAAAAAATCTCCTTTAGGGATAACTTCCATCACTTCTGCACTTATCCACAAACTAACCCTACTTATCCCCAAATTAATCCACAATCATTCACGCACTTTATTAACAATTCTTTTTGAGGCTAACCGGAGCTAGCTTTCCACTTATCCCCACTCTCTACTACTAGTACTACTGTTTTATATATAAGAAAGATAGGAAATTTTATAAGTTGTAATTTTCGTGTTTGGAAGTATATACTTTCATTGATGAAAATCCAGGTCCTTCAGGAAAACCTTTCTAAAGCAGTGTCTACGGCATCAAGATTTTCCAGCAGTAGGGCCCAACTCCCCGTACTGGCCAATATTCTTCTTAGTGTTGAGAAAAGCAAACTTGTCATCTCTGCAACCAACCTTGAAATATCCGTAAGCATTCCTGTTGGGGCCAAGGTAGAAGAAGAAGGTGAAATAACCATTCCCGCAAAAACCTTAAGTGATATTGTGGTTAACCTCAATCCCGGAACTCTGGAACTTACTTCCGAGAAAGAAGTTCTTACCATTAAACAAGATGCATTCAAATCAAGTCTGGTAGGGATGAACGCTTCAGATTTTCCCTCGCTTCCAAAAAATCTTGGTAAGGGAGAGGCAAATACTATTGACGCAGGCGTCTTTTCCAAAGCCTTAACCAAAGTTCTCTTCTCGGCCTCTTTTGATGAAACTAGACCAACCTTAACTGGGGTTCTTTGCTGCAAGAAAAAGGATAATACCTATTTGGTATCCACTGACGGCTTTCGTCTTTCCAAGAAGAAAATTATTACTACTTCAGCAAAACCCTTATCTGACGCTATTATTCCCAAAAATGTCTTAAGTGAAATTCCTCGCTTTTTTGCAACTACAGAGAATCTGGAGTATTCCTTTGACGAGAAAGAGAAACAGGTAGTCTTTAAAATTGACGGATCTTTGGTCTCCTCCCGATTGATTGAAGGGGATTTCCCTGATTTTGAAAAGATTATTCCAAAGGAACACTCCACGGTGGTTAATGTAGACAAAAACGACTTCTATCAGGCTGTTAAGCTGGCGTCTGTCTTCGCTCGAGATTCAGCCAATGTGGTCAAACTTGAAGTTCAAAAAGATAAAGTGGGAGTAGCTTCTGAAAGCCAATACGCAGGAGAGCAGAAGAATAGTTTTGAGGCAAAGGTGGAAGGGGAAGGACTTACAGTAGCTTTCAATTATAAATTCTTAGAGGATTTTGTTCAGTCAGTTGAAGGGGAAAGTATCGTCATGGAGTTTAATGGTCCCCAGTCCCCTGGGGTATTTAAAGATCCAACCGATCCGGATTACCTTCACTTAATAATGCCGGTTAAGATCTAGTGGTCTAATACATATAGCCTTCAGGGGGTTCTTCTGTGGAGAGACTGTCGTAATAGTCTGCAGCCCAGTTAGTTTTAAACTCCTCGATGGTGGTGGGTTGGAAGTACCAGATTTCAGTTACGATATCTTTTCCACTAGTGTCTCCCAGGTAGGCAATCCCTTTATCCGGATAGATATATAGGGCAAACCCCCCAGCAACCTGCGATTGGTAAAGAATATTAGTAGCCTCACCATATTTAGTGGTAATGTCAGTGGCTGTTTTGTTGAGATTAACCACCTCTTTAAAAATAGTTAGTTCCTCTTCTTTGAAGGTGGCTTCGTGGGGTCTGGCTTCAACAGAAGAGGTAAATTGGTATGTAGTTAGACCTTCACTCTCACTTTGATTGAGAGGGTCTCCTAAAATAGAAACAACATCGTCCTTGGCGGTTAGTCCGGGGGAGATAGCTTTATAAGTCAAAGCGCCTTCCTGCTCTTTGTTTTCCTGTTTGGCCATTTGTGATTTTGATATTAACAGAGCTGCTGTTCCGAGAGCAACAACGACTACCAGAAGAATCAAGAAAATTGTTTTTTTATGTTGTAGTAGTTTTTCTTTCATTTTTTGTCAGGCTTCTTACTCTTCAAATATAACATCTTTTGCAAACTGGTAATGATTCGGGTATTTATTAGGGAAACTTCCTCCTAAACAGCCCCATTGGGCCGTTGACCAAAGACCGTCGCCAACAGCATACAGACCAATCGCTTCAGCAAAGGCTTCCTCTGGAGTGTGGGTAGCGTCATAAGTGCAAAGGGGCCTTTCACTCTTTACTCCAGGGAAATTATTGTATTGAGCCAGGTATTGCGGCGATCCGTCATGGAGGGCGTGCCCTGTCTCGTGACCAAGAATAAAGATGGCGTACAGCTCATTCTGCAATCCTTTTTTGGCCAAGAGGATTTTTCCCCCACCTTTCCACCAACCCCAAACCCCTTTGTACGCATTTTTCCAATACTTAAGGTAAATTGTATCCCAGGCTGAGCAGAGTTTGACAACATAGGCTGGGTGTGCAGTTCTTAAATGGTAAATCGCAGCGTATAAGTTTTTCTCTTCGTTGTCAGGAAAATCCGGATCGACATCAAAGCAAGCAGTAGGTGGCTCGCCAATAATAATAGTCTTTCCGCCCTGGGCTGTGGTAATCTCTCCGTTGGCAGCAGCAGTAACAGAGAAAGTATCGGTAATAGCTGAGTCGTTGTACTCCCCTGCTGGGTAATAGACGACATAGCTAATGGTGTAAGCCGCTTCGGGGGCAATCTCAATGGGAGTGATGGCCGTAAAGTCTGAATAAGGTACTCCTGCGGCAGTAATTTCTGTTGGGGTGGGACACGTTTTTGCTTCTTCAGAAAAGACGGAGCAGTTATAAGTGAAGACAATATTGGTTAGAGTGCTTTCCTTTGCGGTGACGGAAATGGTGTATTTGACAGTAATATCGATGTCGTTGGCGAAGGGGCCTGCAGGAAAAGCGTTTTTGGTAACCCGGATGTATTTAGATTCAATCGTTTCCGAGGACGCAGTTGCGTTGGGTGGAACGAGGTAGGCACCAGAGTTAATGATGAAAAGGATAATAATGACAATTACTGGGATAGCAATAAGAGCAATAAGCGCCGGGATTAGAAACGAAGCTACAAAAAGTCCTGTTAAGGTAAAAAGAGCGTTGGAAAAAAATAGTCTGATTGTTGCTCTTTTGGCGTAGCCAACAAAACCGCCACCAAGTATCAAGAAGGGCAAGGACCTGGTGTAGGCAAACCCCAGAATCATCGCCCCTCCAGTTATGACCAACAGGCTGTCTTGGTGCTTGGAGAGAAACACTTTGACGGCGGAAGCAATATCCTTGAGGGACAAAGCAATCTGAATGGCAGAGACAATCTGTCCAATTACTGGGGGAAGAACGAAATTTGACGCGACAGCTGTTCCCAATTTGGTTGCGGCCATCTTTGCGGCTACTTTAGTAGTCATGGCTGTAGCCACTCTATTTACTCCAGCCTTCTGGATAATCTTTTTCATAGCCGCCTCAGCCCCAATATTTACCAGTTGAGTGGCAAAGGACGAAGAGGTGGATATTCCTCCAATGGAATTGGGTAGATAGGAAGTTCGGTAATATTGAACACCTTTTGAATACAGGGTCTGGATCTGGGTGGGGGGAGAAAAGTGAAATCTGGTTTCCTGGGTGTTAAGGGGAAGTGAAATGTTTCTGAAACGTAGGTAATTAAAGGCCCTGGTTGCCCTCCCCTGTTTTTCAACTTCCTCAGCAATCTTCTTCATTAACTTAGCCTTGTCTGGGCTAGAAAGGTAAAGAATATCGGGATTTTCCTCGAGCAAGGAGTTGTACATCCTCCTTTGCATCTGGCTGGAGGAGTTTACTTGGCTGATTAGTCTGTTAACCTCGACGGAGGCGGTAGAGGTAGGTTTTTCTTCAGTGGTAATTTCCAACTCTCTAAGTTGGGTGGGGATAAAGGTAAACGATACGTCTACCCCCAGGGCATTACTGATTGTCTCGGCAGCGACCACAGAATCACGAACTTGTCTTATCAGCTCCGCTTTTGCTAGGTAGGAGAAGAGTTGTGTTTCTTTTTGGTTTGTGAATAATCCGGAAAGAGTGGGGCTGTCCTCTTTGGACAGTGCACCAAGGATTTCCAGTTGGGTGTTATCGACAACCACTTCTTTGACGTTGGGGTCAATTTCCAGGACTTTGGCAATAAAAAGATTGGTTACAAATTCTGCATTTTCTTTTCGTATCTCTACCGGTGTGTTTTGGGGCCCTTGTTCAACAATTTTCTCGACCACCTTGTCCCGGAAATCCTTCGCGTCTTTATGGACATATTTAATAACCCGGGACTGTTCTTCTGTAAGGAGGACCGTCTTTTCTTCCTCCTTGGCTTCAAAGAAAACCTGATCACGCTTACTTTTGAGGCTCTGGGCGTTTTTTATTGATGCTTCAAGACTTTCTGTCGCTCTTTGTCTCGATTGTTGATAAGAAGTTGGTTCCTGTTCAGCCTTTTTAACGAGTTCCTCAATGTTGGTAGGAACAGTAGCTTTAAGTTCCTTTCCCCGTTCAATATCGATTTGCCATTGGGCAATTGCCTCGATCGAAGAAAGAAGATCACTGGCCTTGGTAAGTTTTAATAAACCCTTTTCGAAATCTTCTTTTTTGACACCTTCGAATTCTTTTTCAAGGACATCTTTCTTTACAGAAGGTGCCGGGAAGTAACCTGCTGCAATCTCGGGGTAAAAGAAAAACAGGCCGCGGACGACGGCATCGATAGTTTGTCTTGTATTTTCATCCATAATTAATCTTTATTGGACAGAGTTGGAATTTTTAACAGCAGTATATATCGGACCTTGTGATAATTCCTCTTGGGCTTTAATCTCCATCAACTCTTCAGGTCTGGTGGTAATGAGTTTATGTTCCTCTTTTGAGGCCACTACTCTGATGGGGGCATGGTGTGGTCCTGCAAAGAAGATCCCCTCTCCAATATTGGCAGCCAAAAGAAGTTGTTTCTCTCCTTGAGAAAGATAAAAGATTTCTGCAACTTTATCGATAGCAGCTGGGGACTGTTTTAATAAGACCCTCAGAGCCGAGTTAGTAACGATCGCCTTTCCAATGTCCTGGGAAAGGAAGTCCTCGACGTCCTGAGTGATCGTGGTGAGTCCCAGATAGTATTTTCTAGCCCGCTTGACAACACCCCACAAAAATTGCGCAGAGTCTTCGTGTTTCATCATTTGCCAAGCCTCCTCAACAATAAGGAGTCTCTTTTTGAGATCCCTTTGGACCCTGGTCCAAATAAAATCGAGAATTAAAAACATGGCAATAGGCCTTAAGGCATCCTGAAGATCCTTAACACTAAAGACGGTAAAGGGGTTGTTAATGTCAATATTGGTTTGTTTGTCGAAAATGCCCACAAAGCTTCCCCTAACAAAACGCTCGATTCTAGAGGCCAGATCCAAAGCTTCTGGAGTTTCTTTGCCGATTAGGGTTTTATAGAGATCTTCCATTAAAGGGGGTTCTTTCTTTTGCGTGTCCGGATCTTGGGTAATCCCTTTGGCCCGGTAGGTGTCAACTAGGGCACGGTCAAGAAGGGCTTCTTTGATGGGATCCAGCTGGCCCATAATAACCTTAAAGAAAGAATGTAAGGTAAGAATTTTAAGCCCCAGTGAGTTTTCCCCTTCAGTATAGATCTGCGACAAGTCGAAGGGGTTGATTTTAGCTTGTGAAGAGAAAGAAAAAGAGATGAACTCCCCTCCTACGGCGTCAGAAAGAGCTTTATATTCAGTTTCTGGGTCAATAATAATAACTTCAGTTCCTAACATCAGGCTCCTTACGGCTTCCAACTTAACGAAGTAGCTTTTCCCTGCACCGGAGGTGGCAAAAATGGTCATGTTGCTGTTTTCCAGGGAGAATCGATCAAAAATAATGAAAGATTCATTCTGTGAGTTAATGCCATACAAAACTCCTTTGTCACTGGAAAGCTCTGCGGAGGTGAGGGGAAAAGTGGTAGCTAAAGAAGAAGAGTCCATGTTGCGGGTGACGGCCAGTCTGTCAAGCCCAAATGGAGCAGTGGTTAAGAGGCCATTTTCCATATCTAAGGTAGCCTGTTTGGCAACAACCATCAGCGAACCTAAAGTAGACTCGACCTGACGGGTAATATGGTTTAGTTCATCTAAGTTGCCCGCGGGAATAGTGATATAGAAACCAAATTCAAAGAAACGTTCAGACCCTTTTACTAATTGTTCTTGAAGGGAAAGTGCATCTTCCAGTTTTGCTTGCGTACTAGGGTCAACTACTTTGCCACGTTCCAAATCTGTGGCGATTTCCGCTTCCATTTCTGTGATTTTACGTCTCAGGTCATCGAGAACAGACTTCCCTTCAACGGGATAGATATAAAAAGCAATGTCCAGGGAACTATTGAAATTAATAATTGATTCGAGCCATCCGGGGGCAACAAATCTGGGATAGCCTCCAACAAACAAAGTCCTAACGTAAGTCTCCCCAATTTTTATGTAGTTAAAATCTGTTTCCATGCTTTCCGGTGCCAAAAGATCAATAGTGCTCAAGTTTTTCTGAAACAAATCAAGATTGGGGTTGGTGATGGCTGGCTTATTTGTATGTTTCGCTACGGGTTCTTGAGAGGTTGGTGGTCCAGGTTGAGCAGGTGGTACTGTTGTTGCCGGTGAAACATAGAGGTGTCCCCCGGTCCCTTGTGGTGTGGGTTGGGTCTCAGTATTTTGATTTGGTTTTTGGAAAAAGTTTAGTGGACTCATGGTGTTAGTTGCTGGCTTTTCTCGATCTCGTCCTTGTCCCCTCTGGCCGCCGGTGGTTCGGGATTAAGGACCTTGTAATAAAGATCAATCAGTTGTGTGGTGGAAAGCTGTTTAAGAAATAAACCCAATCTTTTTGATTGGCGAATCAAATGATCACGCTTGGGGTAAAGAGCAATCTTAGCTTTTCTTGCTACATACGACTTGGGAAAAGGTAGTGGCCCCCTCCTTCTTTTGGTAGCCGCAGCCGCAGATTTAGCTACCCCCAACTCTAGTGGACTGAAAGGGATAATGATGTAGAAGTTCTTTCCCAGAACCCTTTTTTTCTTAATAGTTTCGTTGACGAAATTCTTGTAATCCTGCATAACTCCGGCAAGTTTAGGGTTGGTGATGGCCTTAGCTTGTTCATCGAGATACTTGATGTAGCTGGAAATGTCTTTAATTTGGGAACGGATGGTGATTTCTATAGGGAAAGAAAGAGAATTAAGAAGAGCAGCATAGGCAACGATTACGGCTTGTTGTTCCTTTTCAGAAAGAAGGCCAAAATTAAGAGAGGTTGATTCCAGAACTACACAAGCTCCTCCATCCCTGAAAAGAACAATGTCGTCGTTAATGTCGGCTATAGGGACAAAATCCTGGCTTTTGGTGATGATGGGGGTATCAGGCAGGTTAAGGTAAGGGATTTTTGGAATGGTGATTTTATTTACTTTCATATTAATTGACAATTGGTTGGCTGGTGGTTGCTACAATGGTTGGTGCTTTAGACCTAATTAGTATCGGGGGAATGATTTCCCCCTTGGCCTCAAAAGTAACCGGATCAAAATCAAAACCAGTTTTATCGGCAATCAAATCATATTGTCCATTAGCCAGGGCGGTAACAATAATAAAATGCCCCACTTTATTTGAACGGAGGGCGCGCACTGGGCGCCCTGCAAGGTCCCTAATCTCAAGAATTACACCCTCAATTATTTTGCCGTTAGCATCGACCACTTGTCCGGTAATGGTGTTAGGGATGGTGGGAGGAAAAGGAAGAGCGGCTTGTTGAGAAAATTGTGCCGCTTGAGATTTTATCTCAACCCCTTGGAGGGTGGGTGAAACGACAGTTGGGGTTACTTGTTGAGCAATTACTTCTTCAACGATGGGTTTTTCCTCAACCACAATCTTTGGTCTAAAGCCTTTAACAGCAATTTCGATAGGCTGGTCCTCAGGCACACTTAGTGGCACGGGTTTTGGTGGTTGTGCGGGAAGAGGGGTAGTTGTTTCACCAGTAGGTTTTGTGGGTAAGGCAAAGAGTCCACCGAATTTTTCTAAGAAAGATTTCTCAATACTTTCAAACTTGGAAAAAGGACCCTCTTTTTCTCCTGGAGCCTCCTGGAGGTATTCGTTTAAAGCGACTTCTCCATGGGGGGCAATAACGTCTTTCTCTTTCGGGTATGGAGCTTCCTCTTGGAAGAAAATCTCTGGAGATTGAGCTTTTTCCCAAATAAAAACTGTTGGGGAATAAACAGAACGGAAGAAGGAAAAAATCCACTTATTTAGAGGCCTTTCCTCAAAAGGTAAAAAGGCTATGGCTGCACCCAAGCCGAAAGAAATAAGGATCAAGGGCCACTTAATGAGGGGGTGAAGACCTGTAGCGTAGATTAATAGGGCAATTAGGGCCCCTCCTCCTATTTGGAAGAACTGCTTGAGGGTCATGTCTCCCACTAGTCGGAACTGGTAAGAGGATATTTGTTGTGGTATAGGATGGCTTTCCATTGGTTGTTGGCCCAACCCTATTTACTTAAGATGAAGATTGGGCAGTC
>Ga0265297_10003152_pt1 | contig 30727 bp, 31 predicted proteins | sample Munlanlwell13791_FD_192502 | JGI IMG/M metagenome (GOLD analysis project Ga0265297, IMG submission 192502) | Leachate microbial communities from a municipal landfill in Southern Ontario, Canada - Leachate well 137-91 | ecosystem: Engineered > Solid waste > Landfill > Unclassified | place...
GTAGTCGTTGGTATCGTGTGCCGGGGTGACTTTAACAACGCCGGTTCCAAACTCTTTATCAACATGGCTGTCGGCAATGATTTTTATTTCCCGATTAATGAGGGGGAGGGTAACAGTGCGGCCGATTAGGTGGAGATAGCGTTCATCATCCGGGTGTACCATAATGGCCGTATCACCGAAATAGGTCTCAGGACGGGTCGTAGCGACCGTGATATGTCCGCTTCCGTCACTGAAAGGGTAGCGCATATGATAGAAGTGTCCTTGATGCTCTTCGTGCTCGACTTCGATATCGCTGAGTGCACCGTCATGGGTACACCAGTTGACCATATAGTTGCCGCGGACAATGAGATTTTTGTTGTAAAGGTGGACAAACGCCTCTTTAACTGCCGTTTTTAGCCCTTCATCCATTGTAAAACGTTCGCGGCTCCATGCAGGGGAGACCCCAAGTTTCCGCAATTGACCTACCATAATGCCGCCGCTCTCCTCTTTCCATGCCCAGACCCGTTCCAAAAATGCTTCACGCCCTAACGCTTCTTTGGTCGTCCCCTCGCTAAGGAGCTGTTTTTCGACGACGTTTTGGGTAGCGATACCGGCATGATCGGTTCCCGGCTGCCAGAGTGTCACATAGCCGTCCATCCGTTTGTAGCGGACGATAATATCTTGGAGGGTGAAAGTAAGTGCATGACCGATATGTAAACGTCCGGTGACGTTTGGAGGGGGCATCATAATAGCGAAGTGTTTATCCGCTTTAGCAATCGTTTGGTTCCCGTCCACTTCGAAAAGCCCGCGATTTTCCCAGATAGGGTAATAGCTCTCTTCGATATTTTTTGGATCGTAGTGGGTAGCGGACATGGTTAAGGCCTTCATTCGGAAAGTATTCGCGAATTATACCAAATTTCCGAGGAACGGTATTTGCTTTATACATCTAATCACTGAACAAAGGATACCGATGCAGTACGATGTTAAGTCAACGATTTTAGGATTTGAGCAAATCGGAAAAGTTGAATTGAATGAGATTGATGAGCTTTTTTCGACTCTTAAAAGTTGTGATGGTACGGATATACGTTTTACCGTTGTAAATCCTTATGCACTTCGGGAATATTCATTTGATTTAGAACCGTCGATCCGGTTATTGTTGGATATTAATGAAAATTCCAAGGTACTGGTATATAATATCGTCGTTATTCAAGACCCGCTCGAAGAATCGTGCATCAACTTCCTGGCCCCGCTTATTTTTAATCAAGACAACGCGACAATGGCTCAAGCGGTATTGGATGTGAAAAATCATCCTGATTTGGGTATGGCCGAACCGATTAAAAAATTTAAATCATAAATTAGCTCCTACTATCGGGGGCTTTAAGGAGCCCTTTGCCTCTTTCTCGTCTTAATTCCCAGCAATACAGTGCCGCTACGGCCCCTTATGGACACAATCTTATCATCGCTTCAGCCGGCACAGGTAAAACATCAACCATTGTCGGACGTATCGCATATCTTCTCTCTCAAGATGTAAAGCCCGAAGAGATCATGCTTCTTACGTTTACGAACAAAGCGGCACAAGAGATGGTCGATCGGGTAGCTATATTTTTTGGTCGGGAGATCGCTTCTAAAATCGATGCCGGGACATTCCATGCCGTGAGTTATCGATGGCTAAAGCGTAAAGATGGGAAGGTGGTCCTTAAACAGCCCCGCGAGCTGAAAACACTTTTTCGCAGTGTATATGAGAAGCGGACGTTCTCCCATCTAGACTGTGCGACACCGGCCTATGGAGCCAATTACCTTTATGACGTCTATTCGTTTTATCAGAATACCGAGTTATCGGTCAATTTTGAAGAGTGGATCAAGAGCCGTCAGGACGAGCATGCCGTATATGCAGCTATCTATGCCGATATTATTGATGAATTTGAAAATTTAAAAAAAGAATACGGTTTCGTCAACTTTAATGATCTATTGCTCCAAATGCGTCAGTTGGCATTGCAACACGATTTGGGCTATAAAGAAGTTTTAATCGATGAGTATCAAGATACCAATGCGTTGCAAGGGACACTTGTCAATGCGATGAAACCTCCTTCCCTTTTTTGTGTCGGAGATTATGACCAAAGTATTTACGCTTTTAACGGAGCCGATATCTCAATCATCGGCTCATTTAATACAATTTATCCCGATGCAAAAGTACATACCCTCAATAAAAATTACCGCTCCACGATTCCTATTCTTTCGCTGGCCAATACGGTTATTGCCTACAATGAGCGGATTTATCCTAAAGCGCTAGAGGTAACCCGTGAACATGAAGCGCAAAGCCCTAGACTTTTGATTTATGATGAACTATTCGATCAGTATCACGGAATCGCTCAGATGATCGGTGATTCCGCGACTTCTCGTGAAGAGATTGCGGTGATTTTTCGTAACAATGCATCGGCAGACGGAATTGAAGCGACACTGCGTGAAATGGGAATCGCCTGCCGTCGACGCGGGGGGACGAGTTTTTTTGATTCTAAAGAGATAAAAGCATTGCTGGATATTTATACTCTGCTGGTCAATGAGTCGGATATGATGGCATTTATTCATCTGTTCGATTATGCAAAAGGGGTCGGAAGCGCTGTAGCAAAAGAGCTTTTTGTCGCATTGCAAAAATTGGGGCATGGATCATTTTTACGGGGGTTATATACTCCTGATTCAGAGATTACAAGCCCTTTTGAAAAGCGAAAACTGAACCATCAGCTGGGACTGTTTGATGATTTTGCGGAGATGGGAAGCGCCGGACGGTTTGCAAAACTTGGATTGGATCCGAATTTTATGGGGAATCCGATTTTAAAACATGCAAAACTGACGAAAGATTCGGCCACCTTTTTGCACGATCTTTTTATTTTATTCCGTCAGTTGCGCGATCTGAAGACTCCAAAAGAAGCCGTGCAAAAAATAGCTCTTTCCGCACTTTACGGCCACGTGATCGAGCATCTTTCGCATCGTCGCGCGATGACGGAAAACGGCTCAATAGATGAGCGGGTAAAAACGGAATCGCAAGAGCGGATTCGCCGAAAATGTACCGTTTTGTTTGAACTTTCCCGTCCGTATAAAGAGCATGAACGGTTTTTAAATGCCATGATTCTGGGGTCACAGGATTTGACGCAGGGAGAGGGGGTACATTTGCTGAGTATCCATGCCTCTAAAGGGTTGGAATATCAAGAAGTCTATGTTATCGATTTAATGGACGGGCGATTTCCGAATCGAAAGTTGATGAGCAGAAGCGGAAGCATCGAAGAAGAGAGAAGACTTTTTTATGTTTCGGTAACCCGGGCAAAAGATCGGTTGTTTTTGAGCTACGCAAAGTATGACAAGATCAAAAAAACCAATTTCGTACCGTCTCAGTTTTTATTCGAAGCGGGACTGATTCCTAAAGACGAAACTTATGCGGCACTCGTCGCCAAAGAGGCGGCTGAAGAAGCGTAAAATTTTCTTCTCCAAACGTTGTATCGTCGCTTTATCAGCGGCGGCCATGTACCGCATTCCCCATTTCCCACATCGGCAAGAAAATACCCAAAGCCAATAATACGACCATCCCGGCGATTACAAAGAGCATAATCGGTTCTACTGCTTCGGAAAGTCCGTCAATGATCGCGTCAAAACGCATCTTATAGTATTCCATTACTTTTTGCATCATTGCGTCGAGCTGTCCGCTGGATTCCCCCGCTGAGATCATTTGGATAATCATGTTCTCAAATAATTTGGTCTCAGCAAGGCCGCTATGGAGTGACCCTCCCTTTTCAACGGCAGAACGCACGGTCATTAACCGTTCTTGCAATGGAAGATTGTCGATCATAGCAATGGAAGTTTCCAGCGCTTCGGCTATCGGGATTCCGGCACGCACCAGTTCGGAAAAAACCAGGGTAAAACGGTTTAGCGTTGAATACATAATAATATTTTTAATCAGATAGACCCGCAGTAAAAATAAGTGCCATTTGTAACGAAAATCACGGTAGTGATTGATCATGTAGCGAAACGTCAGAATGAAAAGGATAAGTCCAGCGAGAACATAGAGTCCATAGGTATTAAATAAATGTTCCAAAAACAGGAGGATTTTGGTCGGTAAGGGTAATTCGGCACCGAGTTGTTCAAAGATCGTTTTAAACTGTGGAACGACATACGAAATTAAGACAGTAAAAGCGACTGCCATAGCGATCATAACGTTACGGGGATAGGCCATCGCTTTCTTGAATTTGATGATATTGCGGCGGATCTCTTCGAGCATATCGGCGAGTTTGTGCAGGGCTTCAGCCATATTACCGGTTTTTTCTCCGAGCTCGATCATGGCGAGTGAAAGATTACCGAGTTCAAAGCTAAAATTATGGGCCGATTGGGAGAGGCTGTGTCCGGCATTGATATCTTCAGCCATCGTTCCTAAGACAATTTGGAGTGTTTTATCAGTCGTGGCATCGGCAATCTCTTTGAGCGAATCGTGGATAGAGATCCCGGCATTGGTCATTACGGCAAGTTGCCGGATGGCGGCAATCAGGTTGTCCTGTTTTAGTTTGCGCTTTTTAACATTTGAAAAAAGATTTTCTTTCAATCGGCGAAGCTGATCTTGCAGTGGAGGAGAGGACTCGGTGATCTTCAAGATCATCCCTGAGAATTTGATTTTTGCCAGATAGTGGGCCTCTTTTTTGTTCTCGGCATAAAAACCCTGATCATTTTTCTTCCCTTTGGTCAATACCGTCGCTATAAAATATTTCATCCTTTTGCCACCCTTAATATTTCATCTAATGTTGTCACTCCGTGGACCGCTTTGGCCATTCCATTTTCAAACATTCCGACAAAACCATCATTTTTTGCCTGTTTTAAAATCTCATCCTTGGAGGCTCCCCGAGCAATCATACTGGAAAGCTCTTCGGTAATCGGCAGTACTTCACAAATCATTTCCCGCCCCATATATCCGCTTCCGTTACACTCTTTGCATCCGGCACCTTCATAAAAGACCGTATGCGGAGGGATAAATGCATTATACTCTTGTAAAACCGTTAAAGGAATATCGACCTCTTTTTTACAATGTTTACAAATCCTCCGTATCAAGCGCTGTGCCTGTACGGCAACGAGCGCACCGCTGATCAGATATGGTTCGATCCCCATATCGGCCATACGGGGGATTGCACTGATGGCATCGTTGGTATGGAGCGTAGAGATAACCAAATGGCCCGTTAATGCTGCCTTGATCGCAATTTCAAGCGTTTCATGGTCGCGGATCTCCCCGATCATGATTTTATCGGGATCTTGGCGTAAAATGGAACGGAGGGCATCGGCAAACGACAAACCGACTTTAGGATTAACCTGTACCTGCTGGATAAGATTCATCCGGTACTCTACCGGATCCTCGACAGTTATGACTTTGTCTTCAATGTTACGGAGTTCGTTCAAAGCACCGTAGAGGGTAGTCGTTTTTCCGCTACCGGTTGGCCCGGTGACGAGGATAATTCCAAAAGGGGCATGCAGCCCTTTGATCAGCTTTTGGTAGCTTTCCGTATCCATCCCTGAGTCTTCAAGTTTTACAAGTGCTTTTGTTTTATCCAGAATACGCATGACGATCGATTCGCCGTAGATAATGGGGAGGGTTGAGAGACGAAAATCAAATTCCGCATCCATGACGATAGCAGAAAAACGGCCGTCCTGCGGTTTTCGGCGTTCGGCAATATCAAGGTTGGCCAAAAGTTTGATACGGGAAGCGAGAGGAGGATAAATATCCCGATCAAAGATAAAAACTTCCGTCAACTTACCGTCTATCCGTCCACGGACAACGCAGTTTTTTTCGGTCGGTTCGATATGGATGTCGCTCGCACGCCCTTTGATACAGGCTTTGAGGATAACATCGATAAGCTGTAATATCGAAGATGCCTCCTGCTGCTCTTCAAGTGTCCCGATATTGCGAAGTTCATTGCGAATATTGGTGACAAGCTCTTTGACGCTGTCTTTAAGTTCGATTTTAAAGAGGTAGGCTTGTATCTGTTTTTCAGTGGCAACGGCTATTTTAATCGATTTTCTGGGAAAAAGGCGCTGAATTGATTCTTGTGCTTCAATGTTGAGCGGATCCGAAAAAGCGACGACAACATACATCTCATCTTGCGAAATAGGCAAAGCGGCATACCGTTTAAGTTGTGCGGTCGGAATTTTATCGACAAGGCGGTAGTCCATATCGATCGAATCGAGATCGATAAAAGGGACTTCTAACGCTTCAGCTAAATGGGCGAGAATGGATGCTTCGTCTAGAAAATGGTAATTTTTTATAATGGAAAGTTCATATCGTCCCAAGCGGATCTGTTCGACAATAAAACGTTTAATAAAATTGATTGAAACAGCCCCCACTTTGGTCAGTGTTTCGAGTACTGTATCGTCTTGAACGCCTCGTGACGTTAAGCGTTCAATTTGCTGGGGAGTGATATGGCGTTTTTCTAGCAAATCGTGGGTAATACGATCCATATCAAAGTTCCTTTGTCAATAAGTGTGGTGTATGGTTAATATTTTATCATAATATTCGTCTATCGATATGCTTTTGCGCCCATTGTTTTCCGTCGTATAAAGTTTGTAGGTTAACCGGATATTCAAAGGGTCTTGATACTCTTTGATCAATTGTCCGGGCTGAGGGTTTTTTAGATAAAGATCGAATAGTTTTGAAAGTATATGCTCACTGGTCGGAAATTGTAAATTTTTGATCGGTTTATTATCGTAGAGACCTTGCATCAGGAGCTTTTTTTGCATCACGATAACAGCAAAATAAGCGGCATTTGTACGTGCTTCTTCACTTTGGTTCAATCGCATAATCGGAGCGGCCAAACGATCAATCTGGTCTGCTTTGAGACATGCGAATGCATAAAGTGAGAGATACGCTTCATCCTCTTGATATTGCGAAAAACTTTGTAGTCCTGTGTTACAGGCACTTAGATATTTGCCTTGCTGATACAGCTCGTACATTTTGTGTTTAACATCGGCAAAAGAGGGGAGCGAGAAGAGTAAAGCGAGGAGCAGTAAAAACGTTTTCATTTAAAATTTCCCCGTTCGATCGAATCAAGCAGTGAACGTGCCGATTCGGAATTAGAGTTTGAAATATAGAGCTGCAATGTTTTTTTTGCTTGATCAGTTTTTCCGATTTTGACAAGTGATTTGGCAAAAATAAGCCAACTCTCATCAAGATGGCTGTTAATAGCATTGGTTTTTAATGCATAGTTATAGGCTTCGGTATAGTCTCCTCGCTTATACGCGTCACGGGCGATAAAAAGGCCTAAATTCGGATTGGAGGTTTCTTTGAACCTTTTTTGCAATTCCGCAATATCTACTTTTGTTTCATAACGGTTGATATTGATGGTGACTGCTTTGGAGGCATTGGTTGTTTTTTGAACGGGCGCTTCTGCTGCTTGAGGCGCTGCCTCATTACCCTCCGGAAGCTGCAAGACTGTATTGGTCGGAAGAGGCATTGAAATGGCAGGCGGTTTCGGCAAAGCTACGTTCACAGGTTTGGCGGAAGTAGTCGGGGCACTAGCGCTGTCTTGCTCTATGGTATCCATCGACTGGATAAAGGTCATTGAAGGCTCAAGTACCATTGTTTGCTGATCCGGCACAGGTATGGCAGGTTGAGATGAAGCGGTAGAAGCAGCAGTCGTGACCACCGACGGCTTATTCAGTGACGAATGTTTATCCATACCGTTCGACTTAAAAATCAATATTCCGGAAACGAGAATTAAAATTAATGCAATACTTAGTAAATATGGTAAAGAACGCTTAATTTTGTACTTAAGCCATCGGCGTTCCAAACTGTTGACATCAAGCATGGATTAATCCTGTGTGTATCGCGGCCATTTCTACCCACTTTGTATTAATTGCATTGTATTTGATTTTTTGAGGCTGATGCTCTTCATACCAACTGTACAGACTAAAAAGGGCAAAAAGAAGTTTGTTGGTATCCCGGTAATTTCCTTTAGTCAGGCGGGTGATCATCCCCATATTTTTATCGTTGAACATATTGGCCACATCGAAGCAGTTCGCTTTGAGCAATTTTTTTTGGATGTATATTTTCAACTCTTCGGGAGTAGCATTTTGAAGTTCAATACTCTCCCAGATACGGGTTTGAAAATGCTCTTTTGCTATCACATCCTCACTTTCGGTTTTATGCAAAGTGATGACGAATTTGACGGCTCTCGCATCCGAAATTAGACGGATTTTTTCCATCAATGAAGTACTGTAGAGTTGTGCCTCATCCAATAGCACAATAGGGATATTCGGATAGGATACCGCTTCGGCAATCTCTAAAAAACGGGTTAAAGTCATCACCTCTCTGGGGGCATGCCCAAAGATATTTTGGGCCAATACCCGTAAAAAGTCATCCTCATCCACAATTGGAATATCGACCATCAAAACTTTTTGGTGTTTGGAAAGGTCATGATGCAGTTTGTGAAGCAGCATACTTTTGCCGGTTCCGGGTCTACCGTATAAAAGGATCATTTTGAGCGGTTTTTGCACTGAACTCTTTAAGTTCTGGTATATGTGCGAGATACTGTCGATCTGGACATAATCACGCGGGTTGACTACGTCCAAAAAAAGATCGAGCGGCTTTGAAAAAAGAGAATTCTCCATCCGTTATTCAGTTGCTTCTGCGGTCTTTTTAACTTCGTATACCCGAGATCCGATAAGGTCAACGTGTCATTTTGTTTTTTGACAATATGCGGCTCGATGATAATAACAAGCTCTTCCACTTTTTTACTCACAGTATCTCGTTTAAACAGATAGCCCAATACGGGTATATCGCCTAAAAGGGGGACTTTATTACTATCATTAACAGTTTTGGTATTAATCAATCCCCCTAAGATAATCCGACTCCCGTCTTTGACCGTGACTACGGATGAGAGTTGTCGGCGGTTCAAGTCCGGCGGCATTTTGCGCAGCGAGTTATCCGAAGAAATTGCGCTAGCCGTTTCGGAAACCGACGGGTTGATTCTCAATGTGATTGTATTGTCGGATGATATTTCAGGTGTTATGTCCAACAGTACTCCGGAAAAAACAGAGTTAATCGTCTCATTTTGTGTTGTGGTCGTAGTGGTCGTAGTGGTCGCTGTGGAACTTGTTATTTTATAGAATAACTCTGTTCCGGCGGTGATCAAAGCCGGTTGATTGTTCAACGTCAACACTTTTGGATTTGAGATGGAATAGACATCCCCCTGTGTCTTTAGAAATTTGATCACTTCGTTCAAACTCCCTTTCGCTCCTAATTGAAATACATTTACGGCTTTTTCGGCAGCTGTAAACGTTCCAAAAAGCGGAGCGGTAGGATCTGTTGTAAGTGGTGCTGTACTGGTAAATGCATTCGTTGTACCGCTTGTGACAGCACGATCAAATTTGAGATTAACATTTTGAAGGGCATACAGTTGTGACCAATCGATCCCGGTTGAAGATCCGTTATTGAAAACAACACTGTACATCTTGACATCGATGAGAACCTGAGTCTGCATCTTTTTCTGCAAATCATCGATATAGGTATCCAAACGCTTGATTTGATTGCCCGTTGCCGTAACGGTGATCAATCCGGCATTTTTATTGATAGTAGGTATCTGAGCGGTATACCCGTCTTCCGGACGGTTTAGAATGCTTTCAATTTCGGTATTTAATGTCTCCCAAAATTGTACTTCATCGGTAGAGGTGATTTTCATCCCCGATTGTGAACGGGATGAATTGCTACCTGACTTTTGGCCCGCAGCACTTACGGTTGCAGCACCAGTACCAGTAGAAGATCCTGACTGAGAGCTCAGTGTAATATCGGTACTCCCTTCCCCTTTGCGTTCGGAAGTGATGTAATCAATATTATACGTTTTCGTTGTAAGATAGGATAATCTTAAAACATTGTTTTGCAGGGTATATTGCAAATTGTTCTCTTTTATAATCAGGTCAAGGACTTCATTGATCGTCAGATTCTTCAAGAACGTTTTATTCATCGGTTTTTTAAGAACGGTTTCGACTTCCGGGTCGTTAGCGATGATACTGATTCCGCATTCGTCGCTCAATTGGTCGATGAACTCACCGACCGTTGTCCCCTTTACCGAAGCGATGTTAAAGAGTTCATATGCACAGTCGGCATGAACGGAAGGTGTCAAAAGTGCTGCCGCGGCAACGGATAGGATTAATGCTCGTGCATGGTGTTTAATTACTGATGTCATGATACTTTCCTATTTTGTAGTGAATTTTATGTTACTGTTTTGTTTGGTTAGAAACAAAATCAATTTTTGGCCTTTTTTGCCGCTAAGCAAAACCGAAGTAGGTTTGATCTCGGAGAGGGTAAAGGAGCGAACCGGATCGCTTAATTTATACCATTTCCCATTGATCAAGGCAGATTTATTCATCAACGCTTGCAGCCGTAAAGGCTCTTCCACAATTTTCGGAAGAAGAAGACCAGTACTCCCTAGTTTTGGAGGAGCCAGGAGATTGCCTGCGGATACAGTTTTTTTCATCTTCATCGGGTCACCCAAAGAGTTGATAATTCCCTCAGATATCCCGACACGAGCGGGAAGGATTGCCCGGATCTGTTCATCGACCCATGCTAGCTGTTCATCCCCTTGAGACTGCATTACAGTTACCGTCGTTCCACCTGTTGCGGGAACAGATGGTGATGGGACATTTGCATATAATGCAGCCGCAGCACTGATGAGCGTAATTGTAATTAGTGTTTTCATTGTCGTACAATCCCCCATACTGAGATATTTAGATCCCCTTTGAGCTTCTCATCGGCAACGAGATTAAAATCGTGCAAGTCAACGACCAAGAAACTTTGCTCCAACGCATTGATAAACTTCAAGGTATTTTTGTACGGCGCTTCGGATGAGATCGAGATATCGAGAACGTGGCCGAATGAACTGTTATCTGTTTGAAGCGTATTTCCGAATCTTGCCAATTTTACTTTGTACGCATGTGCGTATTTGGAGACGGAATCCAAATAGGCCCCCCATACTTTCTCATCGTAGTATAAAGATGAGATTTGTTCAAGCTGCTCTTTAATATAAGCATTGTATTGGATATAAAGCTGATGCTGCTGCCCAATTGCAACGGTTTCCTGCTCGATCTGAGTGATTCTCTCAGGAGGGTTGGCAGTTAAATACCCTTTGTCGATGTTGAGATCATTTTCGACTTTAACCGCTTTTTCATGGGAATCATGAAAATCTTTTTCGGAGGATTCCCAAAAAAAGAAATAGGAAAAAGCGAATAGGGAAGCAAATATCATGACGTAAAGCATCATTTTATCCCGCTCGCTTTTGAGGGCAAAGGATTGATCTATAGCGTAGAGGTAATCTTCGATATGCAGTTTCATTTGAGCACCGCCTTCAATTCACTAAGATAAGATTTTGCTTCTTCATCGTAAGAAATCAGGACAAGAGTGAAATTGTACTGCTCCCGCTTACTGTCTGTCAAATGTTTCAGCAATGCCGTGATATCCTGGGTTTTCGAAGAAATTAGACCAAAGGTAAATGATTTATTATTGTCCATACCCTCATCGTAGCTCAGTGTTCTGAGTTGTACATGATATTGGTTAAAACTCCGCGTGAAATCGGCCATAATTTTGGCTTTCATCGGATAATTGACCTTTTTATCGTGAATCTGAGAGAGTGTGTCTTGTTTTTGTTTGTACGCACTTTTTTGCTCGTCCAGAAGTGCCTGAGCAGCGTTTTTATTGGCTGTTTTCAGATTTATGGTCGCTTCACGGGTTGTTTTTTCGATATGAACTTGCTCATACTCTTTTGTTAACACCGCATGGTGGAACTCTTCGATATAAGAAAGACCCCAATAGGTACCGGGATAAAGGAGTGCTGTAGCAAGCGCAGCGGCGGTAACAAGAATTAATCTTCCGCTGTCGCGTTTGGCAAACGGCGGAGGACGGTGAAAGATGGTGAAATTACATTCATATCGCTCTTCCGCTTCAAGTCTGCCGTACAGGTGCATCAGCTGATGGATCTGATCGACGACGAGTCCATTGGTATTAAAGCCGTAATTAAAGTCAAACGGAGAAGTTTTCAGACCTAAATACGTTTGCGCGTATTCATCAAGGCCGACAACATTCCCTACACTGGTACCGATGTAGATTTCATCAAATTTTTTGATATCGAAAGCTCTTTTTGCATACGTCATAATGTCGTTAATATGCAAAAATATCTCGCCGAAGAGCTTAATAAAGCTTTTTTGATACTCTCCGTTTTGGGTATTGAGCCCTTCGTTTCCAAGAATCGTTTCAAAACTTTCTAATGTAATCTGTTCACCCAGTAATTCGCAAAACCGCTCATGCATCTGTTTGAGGGAAAACTTGAGTGATTTTGCATAGATGAACTCTTGTTCATTATAGATAGAGAAGAAAGCGTCATTTTCTTGAAAATAGATGAAACAATGGATATCAGATGATTCAATCAGCTCTTTGACATAGAGTGATTTTAACAATAACGGTACAGGGACGATTTGATCAATATATTTGATCGTGGCGACGCACGGTGCGTACTCCTGTTCGAGTGTCAGCGGATCGACGACAAATACATGGAAGAAACGGTCACCTTCTGTACTTCTATGGATTGCTTCGATAAATTTAATATGGTACTCGATTGCCATATCGAGCGCCAGTTCTTCATATACCTTATTTTCTAATGCGTCATATATATCATCATCGGGGATGTTTTTACTGATTCCGATAAGAGTTGAGATAAATCCTTTCGTATTCAGAAAGGAGACGGCATATTGTTGTTTTGAAAATGAAGGAGAGGCACTCGGTGTTATGGTGTTTAGGGTACCGACATAATAATCCCCTCTATAAGGGTTGGCCGATACGATGGTTGAATATGTTTGCTGTTTGCCTTTACTCATCCTATATCCTATTTAAAATGTACAAGAATCATCCCGCAAAAATCGTTTTTGCGATAAAACTCTATTCGATAGCTCTTTGATGAACGATCAACTGAGTACTTTGAGTCTAAATCTTTCAAGCTAATACGTTGGTCACTTTCATCAAGGACCCCTTTCTTCGAGTATCCTATGATGTTTGCCCTAGTATTAATGTTACTCTTTACAACCTTAAAATCGGCAGTTGTAAAAAAATCTGTAGCAAAAGGGATATTTTTTTCAACACCGTCTGCTATGACCGTCATCTTTTCGGAACATAACCCTTTCGAATGATAGCTGGGGGTAATCGAACCTATTTTTTGATTGCCGATAAACAGATTGTATTTTTGGTTATTCTTTTGAACACTCCCCAACGGATGGGAAAACTTAAACTCATTACTCTCCGATTTTAGCGGAATTAAACTTAAATTAGACCTTAAATCGTCCATATTAAGATAAAAATTGTTATTAATCGTTAGGTCGCCGCTGTGGATGAGCAGTTTCTGTATAGCCGCGGGATTTAGCTCAAAGGAACGTTCAAATTGTATTCCCATCATATGCATATAACACTCGATCGCACGGAGTTGGTAAAACACTTTATGATGAAGGGTAGGGAGATTTTTGCTGGTTTCTATCGCGAAAGCGGGTTTGTTATGGGTAACGGCAAAATAGGTCAATGAGTGTTTCATCGCCTCATCATCAAAGCGGGTATTGGTGTTACGTACGTCAAACATATGATGGTCTTCGATTAAACCGTCATTGAGTTGGTTGCTAACTTTGGAGGCGATTTCATCCAAACGGCCGAAAGGATGATCGCCATCGAGCATTCCCTGGTCGATGACGCATGTTTGTCCCCAGGCATTGGGATTGAAAATCGTATTTTGGTACTCTTTTCGATAAAATCCATGACCGTCATGAAGGTTCAGTATCAAACCGACTTGAGGACGTAGTATAAGCTCCTTAACCTCTTTGACCGATTCGTAATCGGGATCCTTCGAATCGATTTCTGCAAATTTGCGATTCATGTCACCATGGATACCGCGATCGTTCATCATGATGCTTTCGCGATTCAAATTGGGTATGACCCAAAGATTTCCACTCTTAATTGTGTAGTACTGAGCTAAAAATGCCGCAGCGAAATAGCTGCCCGGTTCATTGCCGTGTATTCCGCCGATGACCAAAAGCGTCGGTTGATCAATTGTATTCGTCTCTTTTTGATAAAGTGAGAAAGGGAGAGCATATGCTCCCGAAAGTAAAAGAAAAAAAATAAAAATAAAACGCATGCTATTGTTCGGAGAGGATGGAAATGGTTTTGTTGGTATTGAGTGTCACCATAAGAACTTTTGAACCTTGAAAGGTATGGTTGTCACTGATATAGGTTTCATCAAACGTTACCATAAAAAGATTGGGTTTTTCTCCGGGATAGGGGATGATATTGATATTTTTAAATTCAATCGATTTGGATTCATTTTTGGCGAATACCTTTTCTTTGTACGATTTAAAATTAGAAAGATTCATCCCGTCGTAACGTTCAAAAGAGGGATCATAAAAGGATAAATAGGTCTCAAGGTCATTATAGGTCCATGCATAGCGCCATTTAAAAAGGGATGCCATAATCGAGGGATAAATCGAACGGTCTGCCTGTGTCCGGATATGTTTATCAATAATGACCACTGCATTTTTGGGATTTATTTCTCGATCAAGAGAGAGGAGATCCTCATTGTCTATCGCGATACACCCTTTCGTAAAGCTGTCGCGTGAACCGTTGAGAGGGACTCCGTGAATCCAAATCCCCGATCCGTTTTTCCCGCGGATACGGTCATATAGATTGGGATAGGAAGTGACAAACGCCATCGGGCCATAAAACGGATCGACATTATTTATCTTTTGGATCAGCGTATAGACTCCGATCGGAGTCCTGCGATCCCCTTCAGCTATTTTGTCACCGTCATATTTTCCCGTAAAAGCGGAGTAGCTTTTTTTCAGAGCAAATTGCTCTTGCGCATTACGGGTATAGAGTTCCAGTGTAGATTTATCTTTGCTGCATGCTAAGACGGTATCGGTATTCTCAAAATATCCGAAACGTAAATCTTTACCAGAAATTATTTCACTCCAATACGTGGAATCACTGAGCCCTTTATCAATCTCTTTTTCGATTGCTTTCATCCCTCCGGCCCGATAAAGAGTCATAATGTCACTGGCCATCATTCCTGAACAAAGTAGCGCTACTGCAATTAATTTTTTCACCATTCATATCCTAAATCGCTTAAAAATTTTTTATCGGTCGTCCACCCTTTTTTAACCGATACAAAAAGTTCCAAATAAACAGGTTTTGAAGCCAGACGTTCTATTTTTTCGCGGGCATTTTTCCCAATCCGCTTAATAGCACTTCCCCCTTTACCGATAATAATCCCTTTTTGAGACTCTTTTTCGACGATGATAGTGGCTCGTATATGTTCTACGGGAGACTCTTCGTCGATCTTGTCGATAATCACATCGGATTCATAGGGTATTTCGTCGCTGATATTGTCAAAAATCGCTTCACGTATAAACTCTTTATAGATGTCACGTATTTTTTCAGTCGTTAAATCTTCGGGATTGTAAAGATACGGCGATTCATCCAAATGTTTGACAATCGTATCCAGAAGATCAGCTCTTCCGACGCTTTTGGTAACCGACATCGGGATAAGAGCCTCAAACTGATCACTGTAGCGGTTATATTCTCCAATTTTTTTAAGCAAATCGGCTTGAGAGATTTGATCAATTTTACTGAGGACGATGATATGTTTGCGCTTTTGTCCGTTAATCTCTAGAAATTTCTCATAATAGCTGAGTTTATCCGATGCAGGGGCAAGATAAACGACAAGATCACAATCGCCGATCGCCTTAAGGGCCTCTTCAAGCATGTATTGATTTAAGAGTTTTTCGGCTTGATGGAGTCCGGGAGTATCTACAAATATAATTTGATCGTCTTTGTGCATGACGATGGCATTGGAACGTTTTCGTGTTGCATTGGCTTTTTGGCTTACTAAAGCTATTTTTTCTCCGAGCAACCAGTTCATGAGGGTGCTTTTACCGGCATTTGGCCGTCCTATTAATGCTACGAATCCTGCTTTGTTCACGAATGTCCTTTTAAAGTGTATAGCGTGCCATGGCTTGTATCGCTCGCGGCGTCTAAGGATTTTATTTTTACGTCATGCTTTTAAAAAATCGATAACCGCTTTAGTATAATCGTCTTTGCTGTGAGCCAAATGCTCTTCGAACATACCAAAAAGGTTAAAGGTATCAGGGGTAGAATCCGCCTATCCCGCTAAAATCTCTCCGAATACGGAGAACGGATTTTCGCAGAGCTTCTATTCCCCTTTGATCTCTAAATGGAGTGTCGCGTGGATACCGTGACCGAGTTTAAGATCCAAGTCATGTAATCCGGTAGTTTTTATACCGTGTTTTGCATCAAGCTCTTTTTTGTCGATTTCGATCCTATGCTGCTCCATCAGTGCATGAGCAATCTCCTCTTTGGTGACTGATCCGAACAGATGACCGCTATCCCCGAGTTTTTTACGAATGATTACTTTTATATCAGCTAGCTGAGCTTTAATAGCATTAAGCTTTTCGATCTCTGCCGCCTCGTTGGCTGCTTTTTTACGCTGATCGGCTTCGTATTTTTTTAATACTTCGTTTGTGGCTGCGAGAGCAAGTCCTTTACCGATAAGGAAATTTTTGCCGTAACCGTCGGCAACATCTTTGATCTCTCCGGCTTTGCCAACCCCTTTGACATCTTTGGTTAATAAAACTTTCATAATAATTCCTTTTTTGTGCGCTGCGGGGGGAATCCCCCCTGTACTTTCGATGAGCGCAGTTGGGCTAAAGCTTCTGATAGATAGAAGTTTTTATTAGCCGCGAACGATTTCGCCGCCGTAAGAGACGATACCGTGGGCAAGATTGGAAACTTTTGTATAGCCCATGTCGGCCAAAATTCGCTGACAGTGGGCACTTCGGCTTCCGACGTGGCAGTAGACGATGATATTTTCATCTTTTTGCAATTTTGACTCGGTAAGGGTTTGGAAAAAACTGCTGGTAGGTACGAGGACATCGGCACCGGCAATGTGACCCATTTTCCACTCCATCCATTCACGTACATCGACGACTTTGAAGTTTACCATTCCGAGCTCACGCGCTTCGAACAATGCAGTCAATTCATCGCTGTCGATATCGCTTTTGGTTAAGAGAATTTCACACTCTTCTGTTGTCAAGCCGCGTGAATGTTGATGTACGACTGCCTCGATCTCTTCGCTCTTCGCTTGCGATGCGGCATATTCCGGAGTACAGAAAATCTGGCAGTGACATACGCCGTCTTCTGGAATCTCGTGTTCCAATGCCGGTTTACAAGGACAGATACGATCTTCTTCTTTGTTCCCGGTAATAAAAAAACAAGGGCAGTAGCGTTTGCCGTGCATCAGTTTGTTACGGGTCAAACCGAATTGGATCCCCTGATTGATCTCTGCATCCGGGTTGTAAGAAAACCCAAATTGAGCACATACTTTGTCTGTAAATTTAATTGTTTTTTCGAGTTCGAGTAGAAATTCTTCCGATTCGGGATCGATTTTAGTAATAGTTTGACTCATAGTGTCTCCTTATTTGTTTTTTCGGGCTTTGCCGGCAATGATGAAACGTAATGCATTAAGTTTGATAAATCCGCCCGCATCTTTTTGGTCATATACGGAATCTTCTTCAAATGTACAATATTCAGGATTGAACAGTGAAAGATCAGAACTGCGTCCGACTACCATTACGTTTCCTTTGTAAAGTTTCAATCTTACGGTACCGCGGACATTTTGCTGGGTTTTATCGATAGCAGCCTGCAGCATTTCACGCTCTGGCGCGAACCAGAATCCGTTGTAAATAAGTTTTGCATAGCGAGGCATCAACTCATCTTTCAGATGCGCTTCTTCGCGATCAAGGGTTAACGATTCAATTGCGCGGTGTGCTTTAATCATGATGGTCCCCCCCGGAGTTTCGTAGCATCCGCGGCTTTTCATACCGACGAAACGGTTTTCAACGATATCGGCACGACCGATACCGTGGCGTCCTGCAATAATATTCAATTGCTCTAACATGACGGCAGGAGAAAGAGCTTTTCCGTTAAGGCTGACGGGGTCACCTTTTTCATAGCCGATTTCGATATATTCAGGCTCATCTGGTGCATTTTGCGGTGATACCGTCCAACGCCACATGCTCTCTTCAGGCTCGGCAGCCGGATCTTCGAGGATGCCGCCTTCATAAGAGATATGCAGAAGGTTCGCATCCATCGAATACGGCGATTTTTTTCCGCTCATTTCAATTTTGATACCGTGTTCAGCGGCATAAGCGAGCAGTTTTTCTCTCGAATTGAGGTCCCATTCACGCCATGGCGCGATGATCGTCAACGCACTGTTTTGTCCAAGATACCCCATCTCGAAACGGACTTGGTCATTTCCTTTGCCGGTTGCACCGTGGCTGACCGCATCCGCTCCGGTAATACGGGCGATTTCTGCCTGGCGTTTTGCTATAAGGGGGCGTGCAATGGAAGTACCGAGGAGATATTCTCCCTCATAAATCGCATTGGCGCGAAACATCGGGAATACGTAATCACGGACGAATTCTTCTCTGAGGTCTTCGATGTAAATATTTTCAGGTTTGATTCCTAGACTGATCGCTTTGGCCCGAGCCGGTTCGACCTCTTCACCTTGGCCGATATCGGCGGTGAAAGTGACGACTTCGCATTTATACTCGTCTTGAAGCCATTTTAAAATGACGCTGGTATCCAATCCGCCGGAATAGGCAAGAACAACTTTTTTGACCTCTTTTTTCATATGCATCCTTTTGAAGTTAACGGGCTTGCTTTTCTCCATAAAATGGAGTGAATGGCGCGATTTTAGCAAAAAAAGGATGAGACAGGGGTTAAAATTTTAGATTTAATGCGTGAGGTTGGTCTGTTTGGGTAGATTTTAGAAAATCGATAGTATTTTTGAGCTGTTGCATTGTTCTGGCAGTTTGTGATTTTTCATCTTCTAAAAGAGTTTTGGTATGTTGAAGTAAATAAGCTGCCTCTTCCATCTCTTTAAGTGTTTCGAAAGAGGGCATCTCATCGATTAGCGATGAGAGCGTTTCTATTTCTTTTAAAACCAAGGCTGTTTTAAGCTTGGTTAGCCACATTTGAACTCTCTTTCCATGCTTCTAACAGCCCTTTTATCACGCTGTTGACTTCATCCAATTTGGTTGAATCATTATGAATATTGGCTTCGACAAGCAAGCGAAACTGATACGTGTAAAGTCCTGAGAGATAATGGGCAATTTCTCCTTGAGAATAATCCAAAATATTAATAAGCTCATTTATAACAGCACTGGAACGGTTGATCCAATACGTGCGTCTTTCGATATCGCCGTTATTAATGGAGCGTTTTGCCTGCATATTAAAACGCAGTACCCCTTCGTACATCATTTGAATCAGTTTTTCGGGCGATTCAATTCCCACATTATTTTGGGTATAGGTGTTATAGGCAAGATTGTTGTTCATAAAATTCCTTTAATTGATAAATAAGACATAGTATTCTCAAATGCCTACGTAAATAAAAAAATTACCCTTTTTTATCGAAAAGCAGACCGTTGACTTCTTGCATCTTTGGAAGAAGCTGTTGCGCTTGTTCGACCGGGAAACGGCGAAGCATTTCATTGTTCTTGGTATCAATGACAGAAACGTAAAAATCATTTGAAGTATTGTCGAAACCGAAACGCAATGTGGTGTTGAATGGGTTCAATGAACTGTTAAGCTGTTCGATGAGCTGATCCATTTGTTTTTGAGAATCGATTTTCGATGTTTTTTGATCACTACTCGCCTGAGTTACTTGATCCTGACTGATTTGTGCTTTTTGAATTTGTTGCACACTTTGGACATTCTGCGATTCCTGTACGGCACTTTTGGGTATGGAGGACATACTCTGCTGTACTTTAGCAGCGCTTTGCAAGATTTCCATAATGATTCTCCTTGATATGTCAAAACATTTCTGCACCCTAAATCGTCAAAGAAAATGAAAACTTTAACGCGGATGCGTAAGGTTACGCGATTTTGAGACCAACTGTGCTAATCTTGCGCTCATGAAACGCTATTGGACCCTTTTACAAAATAATCAGCTGTTACGCCGATTATCCCTGATACAGCTGATCGCCTATTTCGGGGCATGGTTTAGCAATGTCGCCATTTATACCTTGCTGATCCATATGAAAGTGGATCCGTCGATCATCGCTTTTGTCGCGGCGCTCCATTTTTTTTCAGGAGTTTTGCAAGCGCCTTTAAGCGGTGTTATCATTGATCGTATCGCTCCTAAAAAACTGATGGTGATATTGACACTCACCGAGATAGTATGTACGTTGATGCTGATCAATATTGATGAAATAGCCAAGTTGCCGTTGCTCTATCTTTTGGTCTTTGTCCGGATGGGTGCGTCGAGTTTTCAGTTTACCGTCGAAATGTCTCTGCTTCCGAGAATCATGGAAGGCAAGGCGCTCCAAAGTGCCAATGAAATACATTCGATCATATGGTCGGTATCGTATACCCTCGGGATGGCCCTTGGCGGGATCGTAGTTTACACGATCGGAACGACCTACGCTTTTTTATTGGATGCATTTTTATTTACGATTGTTTTGGGACTCCTTATTTCGTTGAAAATAAAGCTGTATGAGAGTAACGTACCATCCCGATTTGTGACAATGATGGGGGATGCATTGCGTTATATAAAAAGAGAAAAAATTGTGTTGCACCTGATGCTGCTGCATGCCGTAGTCGGATTTACCGCTTTTGATGCATTGGTGGTTTTAAGTGTAGAAAAATATTATGCGAATGCAATCGCCGTGTCACTCGGGATAGGGCTGGTACATGCTTCCCGAGCGGTAGGACTCGCTACCGGACCGCTGTTTTTGGGAGAGTGGGTCAATGTGCGTCGCTTGGAACTGTTATTGATCGCGGAAGCATTCGCAATCGGAGTGTGGGCATTGGTCATGAAAGACTTTTATCTCACTTTAGCCGCTTCGGTATTGGTCGGATTTGTAACAACGACTTTATGGTCCTACACCTATACAATGCTGCAGAAACATACCCATCGGGATTATTATGGACGGGTTGTCGCTTATAACGATATGATTTTTTTAGCGGTAGGAGGATTCGTCTCCCTGCTGATCGGATTATTGGTAAAACAAGGATTGGAGCTTGAAGCGGTTACGGCAGTGCTGGGGAGCGCTTTTGTCGCTGCCGCACTTTATTACCGGTGGATACGCACCCATTATGAACTCAAGGAGATTTCAGCATGACGCAACTGCTATATCGTTACGAAGGGGGCGAGATCGATCTTGCCCGTGTCACCCGTCTTTACCCCGCGGCACTGATCAGCGCAGGAGGTGAAAGTGCCTCGGTCTCTTTGGAATGGGCCGATCTTAAAAAAGATGTCATAGCGCTTGAATGTTATCTTCTGGTCTGTGATTTTGATCCGGTGGGAGAGGTCCCTCTTAATCGCGTAGAGCTGCGATTTGAGACCAAAGAGGAACTGTTTGCCGCGATGCACGATATTGCGGCAATGTTAAATACGTGAATCCTGTAACGATGCGTCAAGGGGTATTGCGTCTGGCGATCCCTGCCGCATTCAAGCATCTTTTGGACATCATTCAGATACTGATTGATATGGTGATGGTCGGCTCACTCGGGGCTGCCGCATTGGCCGCCGTGGGCTTGAGTATGCAGTTTATGATGATGGTTCAGGTGGCAATGACGCTCTATGTCATCGGCTCGAGTGTACTTATCTCCCGTTATATCGGAAGCGGGCGCCGTAAGAGAGGTTCGAGTGTTCTCTTTTCGATGGTCTCACTCACGATAGCGCTTTCAGTCATAGTGGGGTTGATGGGATGGTATTTCGGAAGTGATCTGTTTGCTTGGATGGGTTCGGAAGAGGATGTCATCCGTCTTGGCCATGAGTATTTTGGTACTTTATCCCTTGGGATGACGCTGATCTTTCTGGACGCTTTGGCATACAATGCCCTCTCGGCTGCAGGGGATACGCATAGTTCGTTAGTGATTAAAATTTTTTCCGCATTTTTGAATGCAGGTCTCAATTATCTCTTTATTTTCGGACATGGAGGATTTGAAGCGATGGGGGTCGCAGGCGCCGCATACGCTACTCTGTGCGCTTACGCGTTTAACTTACTGCTCTATGGTTGGGTATTTGCTAAGAAAGGGGGAGTCCTCGACATAATCCCGGTTTTTTCGGTAGCGGATTTAAAAAGGGGGATCCGAATCGGTATGCCGGCTGCCTATGAGAGGGGTATCGGTGTCGGATCGTTTATGCTGTTTGTGATGATTATCGGATCGTACGGTACCCATGCAATGGCCGGTTATCAGATCGGACTGCGTATCGAAGCATTGGCGTTTATGCCGGGGTTCGGATTCTCGGTTGCCGCGATGGCCCTTGCCGGACAGAATATCGGTGCTAAGAAGGTGGAGGAGGCCTATTTTTCAGGGATTCTCAGTGCAAAGATAGCCGCTGTGTTTATGGGGAGTGTCGGAGTGGTATTATTCGTTTTTCCCGAATATCTTGCGTCATGGTTTACCCATGATCGGTTGACGATAGAGCAAGCTTCGATCTATCTTCGTTTGGTTGGAATCTCTCAAATCCCTCTGGCACTGACATTTGTCTTCAGCGGTGCGCTTCGGGGGGCTGGAGCGACCAAAACCACGTTGCGGATCAATACCGCTTCATTATGGCTGTTTCGGATTATCCCGGCTTATGCCGTTATGGTGATGGGATGGGGTATCGTATGGGTTTATGCGGCAATGAGTGTCGAAACGTTTATCAAAGGGTTGTGGTTTTGGATGGTATATAAAAAGCGGGAGTGGCTCCATACCACTCTCTAGGAGCTATTTTTTTGCTTTTTCTTCTTTTAAAAGTTCGGCATATTGCTGTTCGACGATTTTGAGGCGGTTCCGGTCGGGCATCTTCCGCGATGCGATATAGCCGATTACATTCCCCTCTTCGTCGAGTTTGGGAACGATATGGACGACGACCCAGTAAAACTTCCCGTCTTTGCGGAGGTTTTTGACATACCCTTCCCAAATTTTGCCGCTTTCGATAAGTTTCCACATTTGCTCAAAACCCACTTTCGGCATATCCGGATGGCGCAAAAGACTATGCGGCTGACCTACCGCTTCAACGGCTGTATAGCCTGTCATTTCGGTAAATTTGCGGTTGACGTAGGTGATGATCCCTTTGGTATCGGTTTCGGATATAAGGCTGCGTCCGTCGAATAAAACTTCTTCATTTACAGGAGTAGGGCGTTTCATAATGATTGATAATCTCTCTTCTCATGGTATTGTGTGTAATGTATGATTTTTAGAAAAAAAAAGCATTTTAACCAGCTACTGTTACAGAACTGTTAAATCGCTCACAACGTATTTTTTTGCGCTTGTTCGGAAATTATATCTTAAATCAAAGTGGATCGAGTGATCTGTATTCAAAAGCGGTATAATTAGGCTATGAACAGCTATTCATTTGATGACTTTTTGATAAACGGTTCTGTCGGTGCGATTTATCTGGATAAAGGGATTGACGGGATCCGTATCGGTTTTGCGACGATAGAACGGGGCGGATTGAGCAGTTGGATGTGTGAAATCCGAAGCGACTCCTTTCACCCGTATGGTGCGATCGATCAATTGCTGAACCTTTTATTCGTTAGCAATGCTCAGCATTTGCGTATCGCCGCTTCTTCGAAAAATCTTTTGGAAGAGCTGAAAAGTTATTTTGAGTTTTTTGATTATGAGCTTATATCGGAGCAGTGTGATTCGAATGAGCAAAATATTCTCTTTAAAAATACGTTTGATCTACACTCATTATTAAGTCCGCTCGAGCATCTTTCTCTAGAAAATCGCCCTTTGGCGGCTCAGGCATTGGCCATGGTATCGAGTGTATTGCAAGACTCCGCCTATCTTCCCCTTCCATCCCCGTTTATCCTTGATTTTTCGGGATTGCTGGAGATCGGTAATAATGCCCTTGAACAGCTGGAAATCACCTCTTCTGACCCGCGTGCCCTGACCATTGATAAAATGATATTGCAGATGTCCACGCCGATGGGAGAACGGCTGGGACGATTCCGCCTGTTTTTGCCTATCAAAGATACGTATGAGCTTGAGCAGCGCTACGATTGGGCCGAATGGCTCGGAGTCCATGAATCCGTGTTGACAAAAATATTGCTTCAAATCGGTGATATAGAACAGATTTGGCTCCATTTAGAAAACAATGTCGGGACTTTGGATGAGGTAGATTCGTTTGTGACGTCGATGATGGCAATCAAGGATTTGTTATCGTATTTACTCTCCCATAAAATACCGATCTCCTATATAATGGAAGAGGATATCACTCTTTGGTGTAATCATCTTGTGCAGATGTATCAAAACCGCCGTTGGATTAAACGGTATTCGCCGTATATCCGTTCGTTATTCCATTTTATCGCTCAAATCGACGTAGCGGTGACGTCAGCCCGCATTTCCAAAACCTATGGATTATGTCGTCCGCGTATTGTCCAAACCGCGCCGGATGAGAATTTTTTGCAGGTGATGGGACTTCGCCATCTCCCCGTAGAGATGCAGGGGATATCGTATGTAGCCAATGACATTGTCATGGGCAACCGCGATTATCTGGACCTCCCTTACCCCAATACGGTCATGCTCGATTCTCGGGTTCATGACGGTGCCAATATCAGCGGCGTAATGTTGTATGGGATCAATTCGAGCGGGAAGTCTTCATTGATGAAAAGTATGGGTGTCGCTGTCATATTGGCTCAAGCCGGTTTTTTTGTTCCTGCAAGGTCGATGACGTTCTCATTGTTCGAAGGGGTCTATACCCGTATTGTCTCGCGTGATAATGTCGCCAAATCCCTGTCGACTTTCGGGGTAGAGATGCTGGAGCTTAATACCATTTTTCATCGTATTACTCCGAAGATGCTGGTGCTGGGTGATGAGATCAGTCACGGTACCGAAACCCTTTCGGCGGTTGCGATCGTGGCGAGTACGGTGATGAGACTTGTTTCCAAAAAAGTTTTGTTTTTGTTGACCACCCATTTGCATCAACTCTCGATGGTTCATGAATTGACCCGCTTGCGCGAGGTTGTGAGTTTGCATTTAAGTGTCCGATACGATGAACCTTCTGACCGCCTTGTATACGACCGCATCCTTAAACCCGGACGGGGAAGCAGTGTCTATGGATTGGAGTTTGCAGAATCGCTCCATATGGAAAAATCATTTTTGGAGCATGCCAAACGGCTTCGCGCCAATCTCGCCAAAGAGTATGATGTGCTGGAACTGGGACATCAAAAAGAGCATATCAAGCGTTACCGCGAAGTCGTGGCGTGCGAATGCGTCATTTGCGGGGCATTGACCCGGGTGGATCAGAAAAGGGCGGTGAATGCAGAACACCATCACCTGATTCCCCTGTGCGATTTGCATCGCCGTCATATCGCCGAAGGCAAAATCAAAGTTGAGCGAATTATAATGACGCCGCAAGGTTTGCGTCTGGAATATGAGACGCAGTTACAAGGATGAAATGTGGACGTTATCGAACTCTTTAAAAAACTTTTGGAAAGCAAAAGTGTCACTCCCGATGATGGAGGGATACTCAAATTCGTAGAAGATTATCTGGAGAGTTTTACGACGATACGGATCGACAAAGAGGGGGTTCAGAACCTCTTTGCGTATCGCCGTTTCGGCCCCGGAAAACATCTGTGTTTTGCCGGACATGTGGATGTCGTCCCCGCCGGTGAGGGGTGGCAGAGCGATCCGTTTATCGCAACCGAAAAAGAGGGATATATCTATGCCAGAGGGGCTCAGGATATGAAAAGCGGTGTCGCCGCTTTTGCCCAGGCACTCAAAGAGGCAGAAAATTTTGAGGGGACTTTGTCGATTCTTCTCACTTCCGATGAAGAGGGGCCTGCGAAATTTGGTACGGTCGAAGTCTTGGCGTATCTTAAAGAACACGATCTCCTCCCCGATGCGGTAGTCGTCGCCGAACCGACATGCGAGAATACTTTCGGGGATGCGATCAAAGTGGGGCGGCGCGGGTCGATCAACGGCGTCGTCGATATCCTAGGGAAACAGGGTCACGCGGCATATCCGGAAAAAGCGCTCAATCCGGTCCACCAGATCGCTCCGATCCTCCCGAAGATCGCCGGGGCATTTTTGGATGAAGGGGATCGCTATTTTGCCCCCTCTCAGCTGGTGATCACCGATATTCGTGCGGGGATAGAGACGACCAACGTCTCTCCGGGAAAGCTCAAGATGATGTTTAATGTCCGCAATTCGACACAGACGGATAAAGGGAAGATCGAGTCGTTTATCCGTACCCATTTCGAGGGGTTGAATTACACCTTGCAACTGGACCAATCGGCGGAGCCTTTTGTGACCGAAGCGGATACGCATATCGTACGGACCCTCGAAGAGGCGATCGAAGCGGTATGCGGCTTGGCACCCAAACACTCTACGGCAGGCGGGACATCCGATGCACGGTTCGTGGCCGCCTACGGGGTCGATGTGATCGAGTTCGGAGTCATCAACGATACGATCCATGCCCCGAATGAAAGAACATCGATCGCTGAAGTACGGCGGTTACATCAGGTTTTTACTCGATTAATTGAGCGATTTGGAATATAATACGCCTTTTATTTACAAAGGCTCCGTTATGAAAACGATGATGATATGGTTGATGATGCCGTTATGGCTGATGGGAGCGGATATCAATTGGAGCTCTGATTTTGCTCAGGCTCAGGCGCTGGCAAAAAAAGAGCATAAGCCGTTGATGGTATTGATCACGAGCGAACAGTGCCGATGGTGCCGCAAATTCGAAGCGACGACTTTGCAGGACAACGAGATTGTCGGACGGATCAACGCCCATTTTACGTCGGTACATGTGACGCGGGATAAAAGTGTCTATCCGCAAAACCTGAGTGCGAAAATGGTTCCGATGAGTTATTTTCTGGACGGAGAAGGGAGAGTAATCTATAAAATCCCGGGATACTGGGGAGTAGAAGATTACAACTCCGTCTTAGACGATGCACTCCAAAAATATAAAAAGTAGAGGTTATTTTAATGATGCAAACAGTTCAAACACCCAATGCACCGGCGGCAATCGGCCCGTATTCACAGGCAATGATCGTTAATGGTATGGTATTTACGTCGGGACAAATCGCCCTTAAGCCCTCCGGCGAAATGGTCGAGGGGGATATCAAAGCGCAATGCGCTCAGGTCTTATCCAACCTAAAAGCGGTTTTGGAAGCGGCGGGAAGCTCATTGGACAAAGTGATCAAAACAACGATCTTTTTGGACAATATGGATGATTTCGGTGCGGTGAATGAGTTATATGCGGAAGCTTTCGGTTCTCATAAGCCTGCACGCTCTACCGTAGCGGTAAAAACATTGCCTAAAAATGCCCTTGTCGAGATCGATGTGATTGCTTTGGTCTAACCTTATATAAAATCCTTACTCTCTGTCTCCCAACGGGGATGGATAGACTCCGATCGTTAGATATCTTCTTGCAATTTTTTTATTGTATTTTCAAAAATCTCTTTATTGATTAAAAATTAATCACTATTTTCCAAAATCGTGCCGAAAAAATCTTTATAATGTTGCTATGTAGAAAAAGCGGGGAGAGGTTCCTTCTCCCTAACCATTGTTCAAACAAGGACGCTAGGGTTCCGGCACGAGAGTGCGCTGGTCCGAGAGCATCCGGCCTCGCAAGCGGCTACACGGAGGGATAAAAGCCCGGGAGAGAGAGGTTTCTCCCCGCTTTTTCTCGACAAACCGCTTAGGAGGATTCATATGACACACCTATTCACACAGGGCACATCTGCTGCCGGTTCATCAACCCTTTCATCACCGAAATTGTTCAAGCGTCTTTCGCTTGCCGCTGTTGCTTTGGCTTTGGTTTCATCTACCGCTATGGCTGCGCCTAAAACCCATTTTAAAGTTGCATGGACGATTTATGCCGGATGGATGCCCTGGGATTACGGCGCTCGTAAAGGGATCGTTAAAAAATGGGGCGACAAATACGGTATCAAAATCGATGTCGTTCAGCTCAACGACTATGTCGAGTCGATCAATCAATATACTGCCGGTTCGTTCGACGGGTGTGTCATGACCAATATGGATGCTCTGACAATCCCATCTGCGGGAGGAGTGGACTCTACAGCCCTGATCGTCGGCGATTACTCTAACGGAAATGACGGTATCGCGGCCAAAGGGGCAAAAAGCCTCAAACAACTCAAAGGCCAAAAAATCAATCTGGTCGAATATTCGGTCTCCCATTACCTGTTGGAGCGGGGGCTTGAATCGGCAGGGATGAGTGCCAAGGATGTCAAAACGGTCAATACGTCCGACGCCGACATCGTGGCGGCATTTAACTCGCAATCGGTCAAAAACGTCGTTACGTGGAACCCTCAGCTCGGTGAAGTCAAAAAAGTTCCCGGCGCGGCGCTGCTGTTCGATTCGAGCAAAATTCCCGGAGAGATCATCGACATGATGGTCGTTAATACCAAAACCCTCAAAGAGAACCCGAAACTGGGTAAAGCATTGACGGGTGCATGGTTCGAGATCATGGGGATCATGTCGAAAAACGATGCCAAAGGGATCGAAGCGCGAAAATTGATGGCAAAAGCGTCGGGGACATCACTCAAAGAGTATGAGTCACAGCTCTCTACGACGAAAATGTTTTATACGGCTGCCGAAGCGCAACAGTTTGCTGAAAATCCAAAACTGATTGAAACGATGGGGCATGTGAGCAAGTTTTCGTTTGACAACGGATTGCTCGGGAAGAAAGCGAAAAATGCCGGGTTTGTCGGAATGGCGTTTCCGGGGAACAAAACTCTCGGTAATGCGAAAAACGTGAAACTCCGTTTTAGCTCTGAATATATGAAACTCTCAGCGGAAGGGAAACTGTAACGAATGCGCCTGATCAATCTCAAACCGGGGCGGTATTCATCGTTTTTGGGGGTCTTGCCGTTTTTAATCCTGGCCGTGGTTTATCTCGTCGCTTCCGATGCCCGCCATGCGCTCAATGAGGAGGACAAACTCCTTCCTACGTTCGAGGCGCTTTGGGATGCGGTGAAGATGATGGTGGCAGAACCCGATGAGATGACAGGCGAACCGATTTTGTATACGGATACGCTTGCCAGTCTTAAACGGATAGGGGAAGGACTCGGTATCGCCGCGGCGATCGGTCTGGTTCTGGGGATCGTTCAGGGGGTGCTGCCGTTGTTTCGCTCACTCCTTTCGCCGTTTTCGGCGATCGTCTCATTGATACCTCCGATGGCGGTTTTACCTATTTTGTTGGTGATTTTCGGAATGGACGAGCCTGCCAAAGTCGCCTTGATCGCTATCGGGGTCGCACCGTTTTTGGTCCGCGATACGCAACAGCGCTGCATGGAACTTTCCGACGAGCTGCTGATCAAAGTACAGACGCTCGGTGGATCGACCTGGCAGATCATTCTGCGGGTGGTACTGCCGCACGTAATGCCGCGTCTTTTGGATGCGCTTCGTCTCTCATTGGGATCGGCATGGCTTTTCCTGATAGCGGCCGAAGCGATCGCCGCTTCGGAAGGTCTCGGATACCGGATCTTTTTGATGCGCCGCTATATGGAGATGGATGTGATCTTGCCGTATGTGGCATGGATCACTTTGTTGGCATTCATCATGGACTGGATACTGGTTTTGATAATCCGTAAGGGATTCCCATGGTATCGGAAGGAGAAAGCATGAGTTACCTGCAGATTCGCAATGTATGGAAAACCTACGAGGATAACGTGATTCTTGAGAAGCTTACGTTTTCGGTCGAGAAAGGGGAGTTCTGTACCCTGATCGGTCCTTCGGGATGCGGGAAGAGCACCTTTTTGCGGATGCTGTTGGGGCAGGAGAGCACCTCACGGGGAAAAATTCTCCTTGAAGGGAAAGAACTCAGTATCGAACCCGACAGCGACCGGGGGGTCGTATTCCAAAAATACACCCTTTTCCCCCATCTCAAAGCGCTTGAAAACGTGATGCTGGGGCTGGAGTTGGAACGCTCCCCTTTGTTGGGAAAAGTGTTCGGTCCCTCCCGGCGAAAAATCAAAGAAGAGGCGATGGAAATGCTCGAATCGGTAGGATTGGGCTCTTCGGCGGCTAAATATCCTTCCGAACTCTCCGGCGGGATGCAGCAGCGTCTCTCTTTGGCTCAGGCGTTGGTCAAAAACCCGAAAATCCTCCTTTTGGATGAGCCGTTCGGGGCATTGGACCCGGGAAGCCGCGGGGATATGCAGGAGCTGGTCCGCAATTTGTGGAAGAGCCACAATCTCACCGTGTTTATGGTGACGCACGATGTCAAAGAGGCGTTTGAACTGGGGACACGGCTTTTGGTCTTTGACAAAGTTCGGATCGACCCGCACGCACCCGGTGCTTATGGTGCCACACTGGTCAATAATATAAAACTCGATAAAAAAGAACGAAAAAAAGGAGGAAACGACGATGTTAACACCTATGAAACCTCTCTCGCCTGAGTGTGTCCTCTTTGACGAGGTCCTTCCGGGCGGCGGACGCTGGTCCAAAATCATCCGTAAAGGGCAGGTCCTTCGGATAGTCAATACCGAGGGGACAAGCGGCCTCTCCGCATTGTTTTACAATGTCAATGAACGTACCGAGCGCTACAATGCGGCCGACACGGTCAAGATACAGTACAACGCCTATCTGAAAGCGGGAAGAGCCCTTTATTCGGATATGGGGCGGATTTTGATGTCGATCATCTCTGATAGCTGC